>TARA_R110000772_G_C13310328_1_pt1 | contig 76913 bp, 73 predicted proteins | sample TARA_R110000772 | Tara Oceans TARA_R110000772 (sample SAMEA4397948) | marine metagenome | biome: Polar Biome; feature: [SRF] surface water layer (ENVO:00010504); material: water (ENVO:00002006), including particulate matter (ENVO:01000060) such as... | depth 5 m | reverse complement strand
CCAAAAACTATATTAGTATCTCCTTGTACTTGTAAGTCTGTACCAAAAGCAAAATTATTAGCTCCTGTTGCTCCAAAAACAGAAGATGCTCCCGTAGAAGCAGATAGGTCTACTGCATTTAGTCCAATATTACCATAATTAAGAGGGTTACGTCCTACAAGACGCCATCCAATACCGTTACCTTCATTGAGGGCTTCTAGCCCTGTTCCTCCTAAATCTCCTAAATCTACACCACCATCACTAATAATACCAGCACTATCAGTTACTAATACAGTATTAGTTGAGGTTGTTTCACTTGGTATAGTACCAAGTTTTACTTTACTTCCATGTGTAAGGGTTTGACTATATCCTAAAGATATAGTCATAAATACCATTACTACTAAGCTTACTATATTTTTCATAATCTATTATTTAATTGTTTTTAAGTGAGTCTAATGCTACTCCTTGAATTCTTTGACTAAACTCTATATCAAGTAATTTACTTAGAATTAAAACATTAACTGAATCTCTTTTGTTTCTTGATACATTTTTTCTTCCTTCATCAGCTACAGTAATAGAGTCTCTTTTTATGTTTCCTTTAGAAATACTATCAAGCATTTTATTTTGATCTACTATTAAATCATTTTGGTCTATAATAAGACCTGTTAAAATATTTCCTTGTTTCTTTAATGTATCTCCTTGTAGAAACACACTAACAGGGTTAACAGGAACTTTCATATGTTCTTCTGTAAGAACCCTCTCAGTTGAAGAACTAAATAGTCTAGTATTCATTTCTCCCCAAGCTAACAAAGCAGATATCATTCCCCCTATAAGTAATCCTGTGTTTAGGTACTTATCAACAAACCCTGCAAATCCTTTTTTCTTTTCTTTATTTTCCATTTAACTTGTTGGTTTTAAAATCTGTATAGTAATAGCATCGTAACTAGCCTCGATAAGAGGATCACCTGATACATATATACCAAACTGTAGAAAATCATCATTAGTTAAAACAGTATTAACTACATAATCTCCAGCTTCTATAACCTCATCAGTTGTTGAGGTAGAGATTTTCTTAATGTTTATATCCCCATGAGGAGTAATTGTCTTCGCATTGTGTATTGGAAAGAAATTATAAACCAAGCTACTGTATGTTATCCCAAAGGATACATAAGAAGCAGGATAAGTATAATTTACACCAACTACACCTGTAGCGTCACTAGGGGTCTGAAGTTCTCTCCAAACATACCAGTTTTTATCTTCTTCACAATAAACTAACATACCTTTATAATAAGTGTATGCTAGTACATCCGCTGTTCCTAGATCAGCAAGTTCTACTAAAGTCCCAAAGTAAACCTTTGGATTAAGGTTTACTTGGGAATTTATTAGAAGTCCATTAGGAATATTATTATAGTTCATAGTTTAAAATTCAAATCTTAGATAAAGTGTTGAAGGAGCATATACATTAAGACTTATATATAACTCTAACCCTTTACTAGCATCAAAGAACTTCTTAAATGCTGTAGTAGTTACGTCATTACCTAGAGAATCATAAATCGTAGGATTACGAATCTCATCAGTATAAAGAGCAAATCCTATAAGTCCAGGAGTAATGATAGTGTAATCTTGTCCTCCTATTGACGCATCATAATCCACATCAAGGTTGCTAAGAGCATCAGTGTTAACAAAATCAGCAGGGAACGTAGCAGGTACTTCAAGATAATTAAAGTCTGCAATATCAGTTTCCGTAAACTCAAGGAAAGATATTTTAATAGGTGTATCATTTCCAATAGTTTCCATGTTAATACTAGTAGTAACAGATAACACTTTAACACCGCTTTCTTCTACATCATACGTTACTGCCCTATCATTAAGAACATCAGTAAATACATAAATATCATATGTATTAAGAGTGGGGTTAGTAGTATTAGGTATAACTAAAGAAGCCGAATTATCATAAACATCCCAAGGTTCATCTGCTGTAGCAGGCTTAATAAGATAATCAAGAACTGCACTAGCATATCCTGTTTGAACTACATTATTTAAAGTAAGGTTTTTGTATTCTCCCGAATACTCTATACGAGATAAAGGAATCCATCCTTTTACTGCTTTAGGTTGACTAAGAATACCACCTGTAAAAGTAAGAGCAGTTACTTGTAAGATACTATTAGTAATAACCATAACATTTCCAATAGAAGAGTCATTACTATAAAGACCAGAACCTACATCATGAAAAGCTAAAACAATATTATGATTAAGTGCTTGAGGTCCTATTGCTCTAGTTACTTTAAGAAACTCTCCATTATCTGAAAAATCTGCTAGTGTAATAACACTTGCAACAGATAGAGAAACATAAGCACTAACACCATCCCAAATCTCTACAGTAGTTCCTAATACTGACTCTAATCTAGCTAAGTCTATAATATCCCCTTCAGCGTCTACTACACTACCTACATTAAACAGTTGGCTTTTTCTTATAAGAACAGAACCATTAACAGGAAGTTCAACATTAAACCCATTGATAATATTAGGCGGATAATTAACAGTAGCTATAAGAGCTATATTAAATCTATATACAGGGCTTTCAAGAATACCATCACTAAATCTAAATGTAAAGAAATCAGAGTAACCCACAGGAACACCGCTATAATTAGCTCTATAATTAGCTATATCCTCAAAAGGTATAACCTGTCCTGGAGTTACTGCTACATCTCCTGTATCTTCTAATATAACCCAAGCAGGGATAGCTACAACTTTAACTGAAACAGGAAAAGATAGAGTATCATCACTAAAGACTGCATTAAAAATTGCTGCATTTAAATCATAATTCCAAGATGCAGAACCACTATCAACATTAACATATATATCTGCTCCTAAAGGAGGAAGATTAGTTACTGGATCGGCTGTATCATCTATTCCATCTGTAAAGATAGTAATAGCTTCTTCTACTCTTAGGCAAGTATCACAAAGACATTCATACCAAGAATCATAAAGATATAATTCAGGTAAGTCTATAATGGTGGGTGTAGTGGCTCCTTGTACATCTACAACAGGAGGTAATATTGTGTCTCCAAAATTACTACTATTATTAAGCTCTAGTAAGTATGTACCAAAGAACCTAAGAATAATAAGAAGTTTATAAAGTTCTGAATTTTCAGACATTCCTTTAATACATTCTTCAGCAATTATCTTAGCAAGTAAAGAGTCTGCTTTACAAGATATTGTTTTTAATACATTAAAAAGAAAGTTTTGATAGTTAACTCTATCTATATCAGAATAACCTAGAAGAACTGAAGCTTCTAAATATAGAATCTTAGTAGCAAGGTTATTATATTTAATAGCAGTCTTAGCTGCATCCGTAAGATTGTTACAACCGCAATCCTCTAAATAACTTTTACATTCACTACAGACAAAAGATTTAAACTCTGTAGCTATATTAGATATTAATGAAGGAAACATAGGAAGGATTGTTTCAGTAGGAGTACCCGATACTGTAACAATTACTTTATATAATCCATCTTCTAATATAGTATAAAAATAATAAGGGTCTGCAGGAACGGTATACGCATATGTATCTTGTATTTCATATACACTATCACCTCTTAGATATATGTCAATAGTACAATCAACATCTGAAGTAACGTATATTAAATTACTAGTACGTTTTACTGTTTGTGGCATCTTGTTATAGGTTTTAAAGTGTTCTCTAAGTTTTTTACTAAAAAAGCCTTCTTAACGTTGTAGATAAGAAGGCTTTTATTAAAAATAAATACATCAAAAATAAACTTAGATTACAACAGACTTAAACATTTATTTTTCAATATCATTATTAAGGTTCCTATATTAAGCATTACCAGGTTCAGGAGCGGTAACAGTAGTGTAGGCACCTTCAATCAACCTTTGGAATATAGCAAGCAAATCTGTATTAAGAGTTGCAGCGGCTTCTGGAAGATAAATAGTGTATAAAGGTTTAACGTTAGTTTCCCCTCTATATGGACGATCTAAATCTTCATTAAAGACAATAGTCTTATAAGTAGCCCCAACTACTGCTCCATTAGGTTGGCTATAAAATTCAGCAGTAAGTTCTCTAGAATTAGAATTACCTTGGTAAGTAGAAGCTTGGAACTCATGTTCCAATACATCTTCATAAACACCATTACCAATCACAGGAAGAACTGCTGGAGCGGTATCATCAGTAATTCTATTCATTCCTTCTAAAAGACCTTCTCCTGTAAGACTAAGGATTTGACCTCTTACTGTAGATTCGATATTAATACCGAAGTTAGGATCAGCTCCAATTTTAACTGCTGTAACAGGTAAAGAAGTATTAGCATTAAGTTGAGCAACCAAAAGGTCAACAGTAACTTCTTGTGTCATACTAGCTTTCTTATATACACTAGCGTTGTTTGCAGAAGTTGCATACATACCAGTAAAAGTATTATCAGCAACTCTAATACTAACATCACCTATGTCAGCATCATCAATTCCAAAAGAAGTAGCAGCAATAGTTCCACCAGCACTAACCTTATGAAATACAGGAGCAACGTAATCTCCTTTATCAAAACGCTCAATGCCTTTTCGTCTAATTGGTTTCGTAAGACGTACCTTACCACCAACATTCCAAGCCATTACAAATTCTTTTTCATCTACATAACTAGCATCGGCTAATGCACCTAGCAATAGTCCGTTTTTAGCACCGTAGATTCCAATTTCTCCATCAGCTAAGTTAGCAACTGCATCAGCAAGGTCTGTTACACCGCCTCCATAAACTAGGTCTTTTATTACAAGTACTTTATCCATTTTCTTATTCTTTTAAATTAGTTTCGTTAAAATATTTATCGTAGTTATTACTATCTAGTAGAGCTTTAGTAAATCTTACTGTATCAAGTACTATTTCATCACAAGTATCAGTATCTAAATTTAAGCTACAAGCTAAATCTATATCAATTAAGGTAGGTACGCAAATATAGGTAAATAGAATACGCTTTATTATAATGTTAGTAGGAAAGTACACATAACCATAACCTTTATCAAAGGTCATTAGAGGACTTTCAGGAAGACTTTTACTAATATTAGAACCAACCTTCCAATCAATCATTTCATTCGTTACAGTACGAGCTGGACGAGTTATTTCTATCTTACTTTGTTTAATAGGAATTTGTATAACACTCTTAACTACTTTAAGACTTTTAATAGGAGTAAAGGAATTAATAGTAACATTAGTTAAAGAACTACCACCTACAATAAAAAAAGCATTTTCTTCATACTCTCCACCAAACCATTCGTAATATAATTCTATTCCATCATAATCTTTATGTGATAAAGCTTTTCTTAACTCTATAAGTAAAGACTTAATTAGATATATATGTTCTCCGCCTATATAATCATTGGGTAGTTCGTTTGTACTATAAACTCTATTGGCTTCTCCTTGTATATGGACGTTAATAACTATCTCATCAGGGAAAGTAGTATTAACTTTAATTTTATATACATTAAGATTTTTAGTTTTAGCAACTCCTTCGGATTCTTCACAGTCTTTATAAAAAACACAATTAGAACTTAGATTTTTGAAAACGAAAGAAGGTAGAGTAACTCTACCTTTTCCGTCTTCATATTGTTCTACATCAAGAGCTACTGTTTTAATTAGAGGTTGTACATCCTTCAATCTTTTAGTGTCTTCTTCTAATCCTCTTCTTCGACCATCAGAGATACCTCTTGTTCTCTTATTAAGAAATTTTGCAACCTCTTTATTAAGTAACCAGTCTTTCTCTCTTGGCTCTATGTTACGAGTAGCATTAGTACTAATTTTTTGAAGGTTCATATCGAACCCTATATGTAAATCTTGAGCAGTCATAGTTTATTATTTATTTTTAAAGTGTAATTGACTCTTTATACTTTCATAAACCTGTACATTCTTTTCTTCTTTAGATTTAAGGAAAAGAACAGCATCAGCAAGAGTATTACCCATTAATATTTGTTTGTCTTCCCCGTAGTAATAAACTTGTGTATTAGCAGGATTATAAATAATCATAGCTGCAACGGCTTCTTTGATAAATGCTTTTTCTTTTAAACTCTTATCATTAGCGAATACAAGAAAACGTTTTGGGTTCTTTCCTATAAACTCATCTAGTTTAAGGTGCTTGTCTTGTGGTGTAGGGAATACAAAAGTATCATCAGGATTCTGTTCAAATACTCTAAGTAGAGCATCAATAACAACACTATCTTGAAGAAGGTTTGCAAATACTTCCCTAGCTTGATTACGAAGTTCGAATTCACCATATGCTTTTTTGGCTTCAACTTCTTGGCTATAAAGATAAAACTCAATCTTAGCAGATAAGTGTTTATCTTTTTCATTATTAGCAACTCTACTATACTTTAAACAATATCTAAACAAAACATAGTCAGCAGTATGTTCAGGATGAATTTCACCTCTTTCTGCAATAGCTGCCTTAGCATCAAATGTTTTAGCCTTATCAAAAGCTTCTTTGTCTGCTTTTTTTGTAAAGTTAATAGAGAAGGTCATATACCTCCCAGGAAGTCTATCATTAGTTCCTTCACTATCGTGAGGTACACGTTCTGATATATTACTCCAATAATCTTTTACTTCTTTTCTCCAATTAATATCTAGGGGAGAAATACCTATAATTTCAGGAAGATATACTTTCTCTTCTTCCATAGTAAGACCTGATAAAGGTGCTTTACCTTTAAAAGAACTACCGATCTTAGGATTTTGAATTGTTGCATCGTCTCCAGGAAGTCCTGCATTAAGAAACTTTCTACGTACAGAAAGTTCACATACAGAAGTATATATTTTAACTTCTTGAGTAACTGTTTGAGCAGCTACTTTAGCTACTATTGGGTTGTCTTTGTTGTCTTTGTTTTCTTTGTTGTCCATTTTATTTTTCTTGTTTTAAAAAGGGTAGTAGTATTAGTACTACCCTTATAACATTATAAATTTGATTTACTTTAAGATAAGTTACAAGTTAACTTGAAGCAATGAGTGTTTCGGCTAATGCAAACACCTAATGTCTTCATGAAGTGAACTGAAGTTCTATCTTGATCTGTAGCCAATTTAAGGTCTTGACCATTACCTTTATAATCTCCATAAGAAGTTCCTTTGATAAGAGCCATACCTTGCTCAACACCACGAATTAAAGAACGACCTTTTTCATGTACTAGTTTAACGTTGTTCTCACCATCGTAAGAACTCATGTCTACAAAGTACATTTCATAAGAAGAAAGAGGCTTTCCTGTAATAGGATGTTCAGGACTGTTATCAGCTCTACCACCAAAATCTAATAGAGGTAAATGCTTGATAGTTACAACATGACCATCCACGTGCTGATACTGATTAAAGTATGCACCGAAAGATAGATTATGACTACCAGGAGCTCCTGTGATAAACTTATCAGCGGCACTACCAGCAAGTACTGCACTCCATACAGAAGAACTATTACCTGCGATATCACGTTTGATTGCACTATCAAATTCTTCCATTCCTCCTGTTCCTGTGAAAAGAACTACATTCATCATTCCTGTATCAGTAGCACCATACATTACATCAGAAACTGTACGACCTAATTTCTTAGCTGTAAGTTCCCCGTATGTATCACTGTTAGGAATTTGGTCATTAATACCAGCACCCATTGGAATAGGAAGACTTGTTTCATCATCAATAGTGGTTACATTACCGTTACTATCACGGTTGTACTTACTCCACCAAAGATTTTCCTCACAAGCTTGCTTGAATTGGATATCATGTTGGTATTCTTCAAAAGGCATCCAAAAGTTAGACTTACCTTTCTTAGTCATAAATTGAAACTCTACAACTTTGTTTGCAACATTACCTGCAATATGGTAAGACTTACGAAGAATACTAATTTGATTCTTAAGTTCTCCTGGACCTTGTACATTACTTTCGTTCCCTTTAGAGTCACTAGCAGATACAGAAGCACCACCTGTCATACTCCATTTCATGTTAGTCTTAAGTTCTCCACCTGGGATTGCTTCACTATCTTCACGATAGATAAGAACTAACTTATAAAGGAAACCTCCACTAACTCTTTGTCCTTTTCCTTGAACTCTACAACCTACTCCGTTTGGAGAATAGATAGTGTGATGCATCTTAATCCAATCAGTTTTGAATACAACCCAAACAGGAGTACCCCCTTGACCAATGTTAGTATCAGTTAATGTGATACCTTCAACACGGACAATCTGGTCACTTTGTTTAAGTCTTCCCATAACAGGAAACTTGTATTCAATAGAATTTAATGCAATAGGCTTACGACCTCCATATTGTCCTTCTGTAAGAAAGGTTAATGGAAAACGTTTATCCTCTCTACCCATTAAATAGGTAATAGCAGGATTAATAGTATCAGGCTTAGTCAGTCTCATTCGAGCTAACGAATTTGTATCTGTAAACCCTCTACCTTCATAACTTTCATGTGTTATGATACGGCTTTCATTTTGTCTTGGTAAACTCATAATATTCTTTAAATTATTAAATTAGTACTTTAATTGTTGACTCTCCTACAGTATATCTTGAACTGTAAAATCAGCCTGACCACCTTTATGATTAGATTTACCAGTCTTGTTTAGTTCTTGTTTCTTTTTGATACGACTACGGAGATTAGTAAGTCTTCCTGAATTTATTCCTTCTTGAACAACATTAGAAACATCATAGTTTTTAAATCTATAATATTTTGTTTTTAGTTCTTGAGGAAGCTTTTGTTCTCCTCTATCAATCATATCTTGACTCAATCCATCTTTTACAGGTGCAGATAAGTATCTAAAGAAAGCGTCTCTATCTCCTTTAGGAATAGTAAAGTTATCTACTGTTCCAGCGTTAACAGTCGTTTGAACTGTTTCCCAATAAGTTACGTTGTCTTTAGCTTCTTGTTCTGCTATCCCATCTAAACGGGTTTGTCTTTCAGTTGCGGCATCATCTTGTTTAGACTGTAGAATATCTAACGACTCTTTAGCTTCTGCTGTTGTTTCATCGTTGTCTTCTAAACCTTCACTAAGTTTTGTTGCTCTAGCATCTGACATTCCTTCAGCTAAATAAGAAAGCTTTATGTAGTTCTTTTTATTAGCAAGTGATAGGTCTTTAGGAACTACCTTACTATAGTCTACTGGTTTTTGAAAGGAATCAAGATCCCCACCGCCTAGTAGATGTTTAGCAACTTCTGTTAATAGAGGGTTACTACCAAAAAATTCTTTTTTAAACTTTTCTGTATTGTTATTAGCAATATCAGTTGTTAATTGTTTTACACCTTCATTACCTTCAGGGTATAGTTTCTCTTGACCTTTATCGTCAAGAAATTTATAACCCATCTCTTTGGCTAACTCATTAACTTCACTATTCTGAATATCTAGTTGTGCTTTAGTCGCTATTACCTTTCCTTCAGAATCTACTTGGTTACCTGTAGCATCAAATGTAATTTCATCTTGACCACCAACTTTGTTAACCAAGTCTTCAAAAGTGGCAAGTTGTTTACCATCTTTATCTAGTATATTTCCATCCGCATCAAAAGATGTTCCTCCTTCAAATAACTCAAGCATTTCTGTACGAAGTGCTTTATTATCATCTGTATCGGCATCTTCCGAAGCGTTTAGTAGTTCTTGTAGGCTATTTGAAGTTTCTTCAAAAACTTCAGGGGTTAAACCTTCTTCCCCTCCACCAGCTTCTAAAAGTGCTGCTGCTGCATCTGCATCAGCTTTTTCTTTAGCGGCTATTGCTTCATCGTCGTCTCCTCCACCTCCAGCTTCTGCGGCTTTACGTGCAGCTTCTATAGTTGCATCATCGGCACCTTGTGCGCCTAGAAGCAAGTCATCTGCTCCTTCATCTAAATTGTTTAAGTTCTGTGTACCCATATCTATTATTTGTTATTTATTTCAATTATTAGATTTAACTTCTGCTTTCATTAAATTTGTTTCTTTTTTAAGTTTATTAACTTCTGCTTCAGTTTTCTTCTTACTGGTTGCAGTTTCTCCTTCTTTACGGTTTTGTTCTCTTTCGTCTAATTCCATTTTATGAGTAGCTTGTACCTCTTGTAATAAAGAGTCTGCTTCATCCTCGTTAATGTTCTCTTTTAGTTGTGTTGAATCAACAATTGCATCATAATTTTTATCAGCAACATATCTCTTATCAGCACTTTCTAGTTTTTTAGTTTCGGCTTTACTAGCTTCAATACCTTCTGCACTAGCTAACTCAGCTTCTTTATTAGCTTGTTCTAGTTTCAGTCTAGCATCTTCTTCTTTCATTATAATCTCTTTCATAAGAGTAAAAGATTGAGCGTCCATAGCTTCAAGTACAGGCTTCATACTCATACCGTTTTGGGTAGCATTAAACATATACCCTTTCATATCTTCTATCTTCTTATTTTCATCACCACTAAAGATAACATGAACATCCATGTCACTATTAAGGTAATATAGAAAATTATCAGCATTAAGTTCAAAAAGCTTTTGTGCTCCTTGTGAGTTAATGTAAGTACCTTTAACTCCATCAATCCAAGCATATTTAGTTAGGTCAAGTAACCCCGCATAATCCTTCTCTTGAAACTTCTCAAACTTTCTTATAAGGTTTTCACTAATTAAAGAACTTCTAAAGATAGCTTGTTCTGTAGTAGCTTTACCATCACTTGCTTGTGTTTCTCCATAACGTTGTCTATTGAAACCAACCGAATCCCACCAGTCATTTTTAACTTGATCAGCAAGTTGTATAACTTCTCCTGCATATTTTCCTAGACTCATATCAAGAACTTTAATACCTTGTAAAGCTAGAGATGCTGTAGGAGATGTTTCATCAATGAAAAGAGTACTATTAGCTTCTGCGTAATACATAGCTTTTTCTTCATCCCATCCTTGTTTTCCTTTATTTAGTAACCCCAAAGGAATAACGGCTATCTTATCTTTATTCTTATTGATTAACTTCTCGAAGCTAAACTTAAGAATGTTGTACATTGATTGATAGTTGATAGAAGATTTAACAAGAGATTTAATACCTCCATCCATATTAGTTAAAGCTAGTCCATTATAAGGAAGCTTTACTTTACTTGAATTATTAACCTCAGCTCTATCATAAACTATTTCTCCTGTTCTTACATATTCTTCATGACCATTAAAAATAACCTTATATGTTTCGTATAAAGCATTTTTATAATCATAAGCAATACTAACGTCTCCAGCTTCTTCATTTAACTTATAAGTATCTTCAACTTCCATTTCTTTTGTTTCTCCTATTGGATTAACATAAGTTAAAGTTGCAACTCTTTTAAAAGCTTTAAATACAATATGATAATGTTCTACTGCTCTTTCTTCTCCTTTATAGTAATGCTTATAAGAACTGTTAAAGTCTTCATCGCTCATGTACATAAAACCACTATAACGATTTATGTCACTAACAGAGTCATGGTTTAATTCAGCATCTTTAAGACGATCCATTAGGTCTGTACTTATATGACCTCTATGATAGTCTAAGAATTGATTGATAGACATATCCCATCTATGTATTCCCCAATCTCTATCTTCAAGACGTTCTTGAGTAAAACTTTCAGGGTAGAAGTAATTGAAAGGATGAACAATCTCGAAATGAACATCATTATGGTTTACCCCTTTATAAGTGATAGGGCGTCCACATACCAAGTAGTTACGGTATAGTTCAATGTATTTATCAGCAAGGTCTTTATCTACTATAAGATAATCTAATGCTTGTTGACCAGTAATAACTCTTTCTTGGGTATAAGTTCTTTCAAACTCTTCTACTGATTTATCAATGGTAGGAAGTTCTTGTGACTCTTGTCCTGTATCAACTCCTATTTTGTTTAATTCATTAATAGCGACTTGTCCGCTATAAGCTTTATACATAGCATTTAAAGCTTGTTCTTTATCCGTGTCATCATTAGGGTTAGTTTGCATAACTCTAGGATAATGATTACGTCTTCCAAATTCAGATAGTAACATCTCAATTACAGGAGCAACTATATTAAAGTTCCTTAGTCTTCCTCTAAATCGGGTGTACTTTTCAATCTTAGTATTAAAAGGATTAAGTATGTACTTATAGTCTTCTTCGTTTATATAGTCTTCTAACATACGGTAGAGTCGAAGAATTTCATCTTCATCGTTGTTAGAGACAATACCAGCTAGGTAATGTTCAGCAGTTTCTTCTATATTATTAAGACCTTTAGCATTTGTGCTATATCTTAAATCATGAGAAACTTTTTGTTGAGGTAATGGCATTTGTTGTTGTTTGTTACAAAGTTAGTAATATATTTATTAAAACCAATCTCTTTCAAATAGATTATCTTCATTAGTTTCGGGAGTAGGAGGTTCAACTTCAACGAAATATTGTTCCTTTATATCATACATTCCCACTATCATAGTAGACACACGGTCAAAGTTACCTTTTAAATTCCATTTAAGCAACTCACGAAGCAGGTTAATATCGTATATATAATGTATATTCCGTTTCCAATTTCCATGTTCGTCTTTATCGACTTTTGCTAGAAGCCAATCTTTAAAGTAGACTGCACCGTTTCTTTTACGTTGATCATTAATATGTAAACCATATCTTACTTTAGCAAGTGTACCTATATCAGGACTATCGAATATACTCTTAGGCTCTGGAACAAGCATTTCAAGTTCTTCAAGTTGTCTAAAGTGATTATATGTATTACCTACATTCTTTTCATAGAATATCTTAGCATTATAATACTTACCAAGTAAGTACAAAATATCATTATAAGCATCTGTAGTTTCAGGTCTACCTATGTAAACACCAACTAACCTACCACCCCCTGTTTTTGTGTATTGGTTTACTCTTTCATAAACATAAGTACAACCAAAAGAGTGTTTGTTAGTTAAATCTTTAGTCTCTTTATCTACACCAAATGGATCATGCCATATTCTATAAAGGTTTTCAGGAATCTTTCCATCTACTCTAAAAGGTTGTTGGAACTGTACAAAGCAACCATGATTATCTTTAGAAGGCTTAAGACGTAAGTCATTAACAGGTGGATGAAACTTTAGTATTTCATCATCACTCATGAACTTACTATCACTAAACACAATGCGTCCTTCGTCATTAAACTTAAGATTTCCAGAACGTCCTATATTCTTTATTACAGGATTACGCTTAATACGTGCTATTTGTTCTTCAATCATTTCCTTAGGAAAGATGTTATCAGAACCCCTACTAAAAGCTTCAGCAGGAGAGAAACAATATTCCATGCTACGCATCTTTAGTTTCTCTATCTTACCTTTCTCTTTTAGTCTCTTACGAATACTTATCTCATACTTAGCAGCTTCAGTTACAATACTGTTTCCATGCTTATCATAGAAACCTTCTTTATTAATAAAGTCAGGCATAAAGAATCCAGCACCTTCCCCTTCGGCATCTTTATCGAACATATTTTCGAATACCAAAAAGTCACTACTTTCAGGGTCATAAAACAATTCTTCAAATGCTTCCCAAAAGTTCTCATCACCACCACCTGTACCAAATACAATCATCAAACCTGTAACGTACTTACCAGCTTTTAATGTAGGTAATGTACTCTCTAGGAAATCAGCTAAGTTACGAGCCTTACCTGCTTCTTCAACAATAATTAAATCAGCATCCTTACCACGTAAAGCACCTGGTTGTGCAGGACCGAAAGGTACAGCAATAATAGAAGACTTGTACCCACGTTCTACTGAAGGACTAGACTTATACTTATACCCAAATTTAATATAACCTTCTTTACTATCTCTTAGTCTACGCTTAGACCAATCTGTATGTTCATATATCCACTGAAGGTAATCATCAGCCATACTGAAAGTACCCTTAGGATATAAACTATCAGCATCATAAGCAGCAATACCAGTAACACTATCTGGATATAAATCTGCTCTGTTTGCAGCAATCCAACCATTCTTATAAGAGTAACCTTTTCTACGAGACTTACCTACTATTAAATGCTTACCTAATTTACGAGCAAGTTCAATAGCTTTAAAATAATAATAGTCACCATCCCAAAAGTCAGGGAAAGTAACTTCTTTAGTTGCAGCTTTAGTTTGTTGCGAGAACTCATCAAATATACCAGCAGTATCATCACCTGTTAAAGTATCATCAGGTATACGATTTATACGACCATAGTTAAGATAACCATAGTGTTCTCCTGTAATATGTATTTGTCTTAGTTTAAAAGTCCCGTCTTTATCTCTAAAGAGTTCGCCCGCTACTGAAAGACCTTCTTTACGTTTCTTTTCTTCTTCGTCCCAAAACTTGTTATACTCGTACTTATCATATATTGGATCAGCCTTAGTATATACTTTATTCTTCTCAAAGTATTGAGCAGCTTTAGTAAGTTCAGAAGTATTTATAAATGCAGTTGAAGATGGTGTAAACAAAGTTTCCCCATCAACAGATAGGGAAGGAGTGTATAGTTCTTTTAAGTCTTTAATAAGCTCTAAAGAATGTATATCCTTTTTGCTCTTTTCAAAGTCTTGAACTAGATTATAACCATATTCGTTCCTAACCATTAAGAATCAGATTAGAAAGAGAGAAACGTATACCAACAGAAGAAAGATGAGCGGCTCTAGTATCTTCTGAAACATATACGCTATTAGCTAAGTTAACATCGTTTTCTATAGCAAAGCTAAATATACCTCCTGGACATGGATAGTTAAAGTAACCATCAGCTACGTTATAATATATTGTCTTAACAGGTATCTTAAAGCCTTTAGCTAATTGTTCTTGTATAAAGTCTATAAGTTGTTCATATCGTCTTTTATTAGCTATATCACTTATAGGTCTATCTGAAACTAAACATATAAAGTCAAAGTCTTGACTATTAATGTATTCAAGAACTACGTCATTAAAAGACCAATCAGCTAATGCTATTGGTTTATCTTTTCCACTCCTAGTAGATATGAGACAATTCTCTATATCAATAAAAAAACAAGTATTTAGTTTAACCATAGCTTAACGTATTCCAAAACCTGTTGGTATATCAGGAGTATCATTAACATTCTTAATCCCTTTACTATATCTATGATGTTCAAGCATATTTTTAATATCCTCTTTATAGTATCTAATTTTAATTAGTTGAGGTTTCATACGAGGTCTTATATGAAATATCTCTAAACCATTAGGTGCAAGAGTATATCCCCATAGTTCCATCATATAAGCGTAAAGACTTAGCTGTAGACTATAAGTAATACCTTTACATTTCTGTAGTTTATCTAAAGGAATTGCCCACCTATCATCTCTCTTAATAAACTTATTACTCTTTACCCAAACCCCGTCTATCTCTTCTTTCTTATAGTAACCACTTTCAAACTTCATTTCATCCTTATTAGTCTTCCAATCAACTATCCAAAATAGTTTACCTTTAAGTACAAGAACATCAATAGTTCCTGCTATAAGATACTTACTAATATAGAGTCTCTTTTCAGCTATAATAGTACATCCGTTTTCTATGTACATAAGAAGCCTATTATAAATAACAGGATATTGCTTTTCAAGGTCTGTCTTATCTAAGTCATGTTTAGTTTCAAAAACTACTAGTTCACTAGATTTTAACCCCTTTACAGATAATGGGTTAATCTTAGAATTATGTTTTGCTTGTTTGTCTCCTCTACTTTCATTAATACTATCTTCAAGATAGTTGTGTATCTTGTTTCCTCTAGCATTAGCTACATCAGTTTTATGTTGCCATTTGTCTCTTGTCATTCTAGCAAGTCTAGAATAGAGTGGCATTTCATAAAGTGTATTGATGTTTTCAGGAACTCTATTAACGGTTATGATTAGTTCGCTCTTATCATGACGAACAGGTATACCAGCATCTTTAAGACCTGTGTACATAGACCAATAACGAGTATTAAATTTATCTTTGTAGTTACCGATTAGTGTAGTAGCACTAGTGAATATATCACCAGTATCGGCATTAGTATAAGTATGAGCAGCCTCATCAAATACCATGTTAATAGGTTTTTCTATATGTAACTCCATTTATATATGGTTATTTATTACTTTGATTATTTCCTTCTTTAGAATAAGATAATTAATATCTTCTCCATATTGTGCATAAACCTCTTTATCATTCTCTAGTAGATGAACCGACGGATCACCCATTGTAATAAAGTGTACTTTAGTATCTAGTCTTTCATCTTCATCTATCCAATCTTTTAAAAAGGCTTCAGAAGCTTTACAGTCTTCATATTTGCTTTTAAGGTAAACTTCTAAACTTATCTTCATATCTTATACCCTAGGGTCTTCTCTTCTATAAGTTCCCCCTCCTCCAATAACCTCATCTCTTTCACTATCTTCTTTTGATAGTTTAATCTTAAGGTTTTCTAATGCATCAATTCTATCAGGTAAGGTACTTGTTAAATTAAACACTTCTTTGTTATTCGCACTAAGTTGTGTAAGTAGAGTAGTCATACTAGCTCTAGCTACAATCTTTTCTTCCTCAAGTTCTTCAATATCCTTTATAGTGTCTTTACGAGCTTCTATATCAATCCTAAGTTGATCGGAGTACTCATTGAGTAGTGCAATGTCGTTACCAACATTATCAAGAGCTTTCCTACTATTAATTACTGCTTTGGCAGTAGGAGACAATTCATACATATCTCTAAGATATGCTTTCATAGCGTCTTTAATGACTTCATCAGGTTTCCATCCTTTAATAGATATAAGTCCTGTATCTTCTAACGCTCTTTGGTGTTTTCTAGCTTCGTTAAGAATAGAATACATATTGAAAGGGTCAGCCATTATATAAACATAATATAACTCCTTCTTAGCAAACAGTTTCTTACGACCATCATGATCTCCTTCAACCATCTTACCTCTATCTCTTTCAAGGATATCACGGTATTCTCTTATCTTCCTAATTTCATCTTTATTAAGTTCTAGAGTACCTGTCTTAAAATCAATTATAAACAGTCTATCTGAATAGGTCTTTCTCATGCTTGTTCAATTATTTCTTTATAGAGTTTATTAATACCCTTTATCTTTTGATTATCAGCAAGGTCATTCGGTAAATCTTTTAGTTCTGTAATAACTTCTAGTCTAGCCCCATTCATACCATTAAAGTTAGCTATTCTCTTTTCTTTTACAATAGCCATATATTCTTCATCAGGTATAGTTCCTTTAAGAGCTTTAACAGATTTTACACTTTCTATGTATGCTCTTTTGTTCTTTAGTATGAAACCTCCTATATAACCAAAGAAGAAACTAATTCTCTTATTAACTGCTAGAGCACCTGCTATAAACTGACTATTAGCTATACTAAACAGTTCAGCAGTACTTAAATCAATACCATCTTCTTCTCGTAGTTCTTGTTGTACTTCTTGAAGTATGTTATTGATAGTTTCATCTGCTTTCATGTATGTATCTTATTAAGTACTAATATACGATAATAAGCTAATACATGAACTATAAGAGCAGAACTATTTTCAAATATCTTCTAACACCTTATAAACATTGAAGTTACAGAGCATTTACCCCATGACCTGTACAGGCATTAGAAACCCCTATATATTAAGGTATAAATACCCCTAGCCTTTACCAATGATGAGGGAGATACTAGACAATCTAATAAAGCTGGTAAAGTTGATCTAACTAGTTAATCTAATAGAGTTCCTACTGTATATAGTTGTATTATACATTATAGGTTTCGTTGAGGTTAAAGGAGTACCCCTGGTCAAGAGTACCGTTGAGGTAAACACCCCCTAGTCTATCTATGAGTTCTATATAGACCCCGTACCCCTAAAAATTATATGAAATCTGTACGAGAGGGTTGTCGTTCTCTTGGGAGCCCGTACTCAAAGATTGGGATAGACCTTCCCCATCCAAAAGGTCATCAGTCTAAGCCTGATTTAACTCAATCAATGCTTGTGCATAGAGCAAGTATAATTCTAAATTAAATGTATTATGAAAACTTACAACATTATCAAAGTTACTCCAATGCGTGAAGACGTAGCCAACGGTTATGACTACTTCATGCTTGCCATTAACAACTCGAAAGGTATGCGTCTTACCATCGAAGATAAGGACGGCAACACGAAGAACGCACCTGTTCACATCTCACGTAAGTTCGTGATGAACTTGCTTAAACAGGAATCAATGCCTGTTGAGTCTCTTACTGAACGTGAAATTCATCGTCTTGTTCAGTCTCTTACTATTGTTGGTACTATCCGCAAGAAAGAGGCAGGTGAAACCTTCGAGGCTGATGCCAATACAGGTTTGGTTACTACCGATAACGGTAAGACTTTTGTGGAAGCCAAGAAAGGTCAGAAATACAAAGTCTATGCCGATAATTATTGGATTGACTATCGTGAGCCTGTTGATTTCCTTCTTGATGAGGTAGTTGCTAATTCCATTGACTCGGCAGTACTTGCTAGAGTTAGTGCTTAGTGTATGTAATCACTCATAAGGCACGTTATTAATTTAGCGTGTCTTTTTTTTATGACGCACAAGTATAATCTGCTAAACTAAGAGACAATGAAGACAATGAAGACTATAGTATCCATCCTATTCATTACGCTTGGAGTAATGTTACTACTAGGAGAGCTCCAAGACTTTGAACTGTTGACCTTTGTAGCTGTTAAGGTCATTGCTATTAGTGCTATCTACATAGGTTTGCAAATTGCACCTATTAAGATACCTTTTAACAAGAGAGAACAAACAGTTGTTAACATATTAGAAGGGATAACAATGGCTTTGCTGTTGATATACTTTATAAGTGTGTTAATGAGGTAGAATAATAGATACGTTACTAAGTATTACTTGATTTGTTGGTTAATAGATAAGGTTAGTACTTATGATAGTAGTATGAGGTGACGTATCTTATTCAAGCACATAATACCTCAACAAGCCAATCAAGTCAATTATATACATAGACTTAAAAGAGTATAGAGTACAAACAGACCATAGGAAACTACTAGTATTATAACGTATAAATATAACAATCTACTGAACATAGAATGTACTTATTTAACAATACTAGACATAGTTACGGTTAAGTGGTTAGATATAAAGCTAATTAGATGATAGTTAGTAGAGTATAAAAAAGAATAGATAATACTAGGATAAGTGATATTAATTACCTATGTAGTATTATTATAAAAGAGAATTGAGTTAAATTGTTGTAGGTTAGATAGTTAGGACGATTGTAGTGTACGTAGATAGTCACTAGAGTGTACTTTGAAGTACACTACGATTGCTTAATGATATGAAGGTATAGATGATGTAAGAGATATTTAGCCTATATTTGCATAGGGATATAAAGTTTAACTAATTAATAACTAAATACTAATACGATGAAAGAACTTAACACAACAGTAGATGGTTATACTACTATAAAACCTCAACCAGAGACTAAAGAACAGCTTGATAATAAAATCTATATGTTCCTTAGTAAAGACAGTTTAGCTTTTCTTACTAGTAATAATCCTACATCATTAGATGACTTTGATTTCTTATTAGAAGGTAAAGAAACAACAGGCTTTATAGTATCTTACAGTAATGTTGACCATGCATATCGTCTTGTTGATACCTGTTATGGTATTAGAGAGAAAGGTGTTCCTACTTTAATACGAACAGAGAATAACAAATTTGAGATACTATTCTCTTAAAGGTTAAAGATATGATTATCTATATGCAACCAACGATTAGGATGTTCACAGAGTTAAACAAAGGTGTTAGCTTTGATATGAACCATACTATTGAGGAGAAAGAAGTTAAGGGTGTACATTACACTAAGATAACTAAGAAAGATTTAGTAAATAATTTATCTATATCTGATGTTAGCGGTATGTTTTCTGTTGACAAATTAAAAAAAGCCTATGAAGATGGTGTAGAACACGAACAGCAAAGATGCGGATACTTTGATATAGAAAATTACCGATAACAAGTAATAACAACTAAATACATACATATGAAAACAAGTGCAGATAACAAGGCAAAGAAAGCAAAGAAAGCAAAAAAAGTTAAAGCCAAAACTAGAGGTAAAGATGGTAGACCTCAACCTAAAGTTGATAAGAGTTATAAACTAATTACTCTTGATGAACAAGGGGATAAAGAGGTTAGATACTTTGGTAAGCTACGTATAGCAAGAAAAGAAGGACTGATAGTATTTCGTGCTAGTAAAGATGAAACAAGCAGACAAAAGTTTGTTAGTCTAAAGACTAGAAAAGGTGTAGCTTTACCTTTATAACAAAAGCAATCATTAATAACTAATACCTATACGACAATGAGTACTAACAAGAAACGCAAGAGAATAACAGGTGGAACTACTACCGAAGACAGATTGTTTCCAATAGCAATCAAAGCACAAGATGCTGAGAATATACCTAGTATGGTTGATGATAGTTCTGATACCAATTACTTTGATGATAGAGAAGATTACTTAAACTCCTTATACTAAAGCTATGGACGATACAAAAACAAAACTAGAAGCTGATAGCTTAGAAAAAGTATTCTTACAACCATTAGATAGTCTTAAGACTGATAGATTAACTGTTGATGATACAAAGGCATTTATAGGTTTATCTTTTATGAAAGAAGAACATATAGACAGAGCTTGGCAAGACTTAACTAAACAAGCTTGGGCAATAGAAGCTTGGGAACTAAGAGTAGAAATAGCTCTTACTATCAAAGTAGATAGAAAGACTTTAATGTTTATAGCTCTTAGAGTTGAAGGCAATGTAGGTCAAGGAATAGCTTATATTTACTATCTACAGTATTGGTGCAAGATGAATAATGTTAAAGAAGTTACTCTTGATATGTTATTTAGCAGAATCTTTCCAATGGGATTATTTAGTGAAGAAGTTATACATGAACATTGGTTACTGCAAAAAGTAAGAGGATATAATGGTCTAGATAATATGATAGACTATTCTGAAGCTTCTAAGAGTATAATGTTTTAATAGGCTCCCCACAAATGCAGTGTTAGCCACACTGCAAGATATCGTAATGTTTACCCTCAACCTTGAAATAGGTATGGTGATATCGTTAAGCTACTTTAGTAGTTACCGAAGACATTAAACAACATATTTAATAACAACATAAATAAAGCAATTATGAACAATTTAATTATCCGTAATGAAGGCTTCATTGAAGTCGAAGATTTAACACTTATTGGTTCATCTACTAAAAGAGGAGATACTGACAAAATTGGTATGTTTGGTAGTGGATGGAAATATGCTCTTGCATGGTTAGTACGTAACAATGTAAACATACAGATTTATAGAGGTACAGAACCTATCTTAATAGACTTTGAACTAGTAAAGCATAGAAATTCTGATGTACCTGTAATTACTGTAGCAGGTACTAAGACTTCTCTTACATCTGAGATGGGTCCTCAATGGACTGGTTGGATGGCTATTAGAGAGATTCTTTCCAATGCTATTGATGAAGGTAATCATGAGATATTTACTAACTTCCAACAAGAAGAAGGTAATCATGGTATTAAGCTTAAAGATAATACTACTACTGTTATTATACCTATGATTAAAGAACTATCACAGGTAATGAGAGAGTACGATAATTATTTTGCTTTTGAAAGAGAAGAAAACTATACTGATGTAAGTGGTAATAGATATTTTATCAAGAAAGATGAAAGCAGTGCTATATACTACCGTAAAGGTATTAGATGTATGGAAAGAGCTAATAATAGTTATGTAGATATTGACTTCAAAGACATATCTATTAATGAAAGCAGACTAACTGATAATTATGCTATTAGAAATAAGATTAGGTATGCAATTAGTAACAAAGAGATGCCTTTACCTGTTCTTATTAAATGTTTAGAAGGAGAGAAACAGAACCTTCCTAATTTTAATGCTAACATTCATGAAACCTGTAAAGAGCTTCTTGATTTAGGTTATCATATTACTACAAGTTTTATGCTAGTAATAGAGAGTATGACACAAAGTAGTATGGAAAGTGTTGGTATTGATAAAGGGACATTAATAGTACCTGCTGATTGGTATAATCAACTAATTAAAAAAGGAACTATAAAGAAAGCTGAGAATATGCTTCTTGTAGATGGTTTACCTATAGATGCAACTAAAACTACAGGTGAACATAATGAAACCCTTCAAAAACACCTTTCTACTTTTAACTTACAAGATAAACCATTGGTTCCTTGTACTTGGGAAGAAAGTTGTAAAGCTTATTATGTAGATGGTTTTATTTACTATAAAGTTCCTACTGATAATCACGGTAATTACTTTGTTGAGGTTGTAGAACACTTGATGTATGGGATATCAAGACAACAACTACAAGGGTTAATTATTAATTACGTAACCTAATAAACAAAAGCGTATGGATTTATATAAAGACGGCAAAGTATTAGACTACGACGAAGTAGACAAAGTACTTGCAAAAGAACTTACAGCACCCTATAATAATAATACATTTGCTATTATTCCTAATAGAGGTGCTTATAAGTATCTTAACACAATGGATTGGTTTGAAATACTAAACCAAGCATTTGAAGAAGCAGGAGCATTAAGTAGAGCTGAAATTGTAGAGTATTATACTTATCAATATGATTCCTTGATGGAGATAGAGAGTAAGAAGATAGAAGATTTAATACCTCAACTGTTTGAAATACTAGACTTCTTAGATAAGCATCTTATAACAGCCAAATAATGCTTAATCCTGAATACGTTCACAAGTTTAAAGAGTATGTTTACATAGCTCTTTATCAAGAACAGAACGAAGACTGTCTGTATCTGTTAAATCAAATAACAGATACAGACTTTATTAGCCATTACTTTCATAGTAATCTTATACTACTATTTGAAAGATGTCTTAACCTATCTACAGATGCACATTGTATTGAGATATATCAAAGACTTATAAATGGTATTAGAATAGAAGGAAGTACAACACTTACACTTAATTAATATGAAACAATTATTCGTAGTCCTTGTATTGTTATGTACACTAGGACTTAAAGCACAATTTAAAGAACGCCAAGACTATGGAAGTATGCTTGGTGCTCAAGTAACACAAGACGGTAAACTATTTGTCATGGAAGATGAATATGGTAATAAACCTGTAACTTGGGATTTACAATTCAAACTAGTATTTGAAGGTAAAGAACAGAAACTAGGACATTATCAAGTAGGAGCCAAGTATGAATATGCTAAACTAAATAGTGGGGAACTACATTGGTATGGAGCAGAAGCAGGTTATAACTTTACTAATCTACCTGTTCCATTAACTAGTATAAAGTATGAGTTAACGCCTCTACTTGGATATGGGCGACTAGTGCGACAAAATGACGGAGCAAAAGATAGTTTTCAATTCAGTATAGAAGTTGGTTTTCATCTATGTAAAGAACTAGATGTTATAATACTTAATACCCTAACTGATAGACGAGATTATAGTAAACAGTTTTGGCGTTATGGTTTAGCTTTTGGACTACAGTTTAATATAGATACTAATTATCTAAAGAAACAAGCTCAAAAGGGAACAAGATTCTAAAATATAGTAATTAATAATTAATCCGATAATACATAACCTTATGAAAACAGTACCAATGAAATTAGACAATTCACTACCAACAAATCAAAAAGTCCCTGTAGCTTTAAAGATAATAGAAGCTCAATTAGCTGCTCTAAACATTATTACAGAGACTGCTTTTAAGACAAGTGGAGACTTTAGATGGGCACCCAATATGGATGGTGGTAGAGCTATTAATCTTTACAAGGTTACTAGTATTCCTACATTGATTTCAGTTCATCAATATATTAAAGCAAAGAACTTAGGATATGCAGATTCTGCAAAAGACTTATCTTTAGATAAGTTTGAAGTATTTACTTGGCAAAACTTTACTTTTAAAGATTGGGAACACGATATCAAGATTAGACTTGCTGTTGTTAGACAAGTCGAAGAAAGAAACAGATTAGAGCAAGGTAAAGATAAGTTAGAGAAATTCCTTAGTGAAGACCAACAATTAGAAGGTATCTTCGATGATTTGAAATTATAACATTTAAAACATAATACAGTTTCTTGTTAACTGTTTATATGTTGTGTAAGAGGGGCAGTTGTTGCTTTAGCTGTCTCTCTTTTTATTAGTCTTAATGGTTAACGTGAGTTCGATTCTCATAAGACAACAAATATTAATCTTAAAGTTAAACAAATGGAAACTAAAAGAACAGAAGAACAAGAACAGAAAGAACAGAAAGCCAATGATAAGAAATTTAAGAAAGGACTAAAAAAGTCTTTAAATCTAATGGCTAAGGCTAGAGATGAGTATTACAATGCTTACTGTTATACTGGTAGACTTGGAGATGGAACTATTATTATGGATAAGCTACAGGAAATAAATACTCTATTTAATGCTTCTATTAGCGTAATTAGTAGACAACTTAGAATCGAGATACCTATAGGAGAAATGGAACCTCTAGATGATATTGGTGACTTATTTACAATAGAAGAGTTTGTAAGCTCTGTTGAATGTGGAGGCTTTATTGATTATGATGGTTATGGTTATTATGCTACAGCTACAGAACAATCTAAGTCAGTTATATATCCTAGTGATGTTAGAGCTGATATGTATAAGAAGGAAGCTACTCATGTTAAATGGTATAATAGATAAAATATGGAAACTAAAAGAACAAATGTAATAGCATTACTAACAGACGATCCTAAACCTGCTTTATACAGACATACTACAGAAAGCGGAGTTGGTGCTTTTCAAAGTTATGAATTGACTGATAAGCCTACTACTAATATGTATTTTGAAGCTGAAGGATGTCATCTTTATTTTATTAATGATGATGAAATTAAAGTAGGAAGTTTTATTAAATGTCCTTACGGTATTAGACAAGTTACAGTAATACTTGCTAATGGTTTTCTATGTGGAAATGATAATTTTGGTAAAAGTAGTTGTAGTAAAGTTGTAGCTACTACTGATAAAAAACTATTAACTTGTAATGGTATTAAAAGATATGGAGCAGGTTGTAGTTATAATAATAACTGTAAATATCCTGAATGTTTAATAGCTCAACCTTCACAAGCATTTATTGAAAAGTATTGTAAAGTAGACGGTATTAAAGAAGTAGTAATTGACTATCAACCTATAACTATATGTACAAATTGTACATCTATTTCGGTTTGTTCTTGTAATTTTAAGTATTACAAAAATACTCATAGAGTTAAAGTAGACACTACTTATAATACTATTACTATTCATCCTGTTAAAAATAGTTATAACATAGAAGAAACGAAAGCTCTTCAATTAGAAGCTTTTGAACAAGGTAGAAAACTTACTCAAGATAATTGGGAAACAGAAGATTTCAAAGACTTTGAAGGATTAACACATATTAATTAATAACTAACATATAAACAAATGGCAAAAGCACCGAGTAAAGTAAAGAAACTTAAACGTCTTCATGTTCAATTAGGAAGATATGAAGGCAACAAAGAAGAACAAGATAAGATACTTCGTAGAATACAAACTCTTAAAAACACAACAACTAAACAAAGATAAGTTATGAGCAAACGAGAAATATCATATGAATCACAAGCAGCTATTGCTAACCTTAAAAAACATGGAATACATCCTCCTCCATATACTATGCCTATAGGTTCTTTTATAGAGATAGAAGAACAAAAGAGATCACAAAAGAAAGCTGAAAAAGCTATAATACAAAGGAGAAACACTAATAAGTCTCCTAAGTTATATAAAAGACGTAAGGCTAATAAAATAGCTAGGTTATCACGTAAAGCTAATCGCAAGTAGTATGAAGATACACGTATTCAGCGTAGAAGCTAAAGATATACCAGACAAAGAGCATCCTGCACATAGTAAACAAAGTAGTATGCTTATTACTCCTTACAATAAGAACCTTCTTAAAGCAGGAGAGAATAGGTTTCAAGTGTCAATAGTTACACCTGACAATGAACCTTTTAACTTACAAAAGCTTGAAGAAGTAGCTGTATGTAGAGATTTAGAAAGAGCCAAAGAAGTGGCTTTATATTTTGCAACTAAAGATACTAATTTTATAACTCATTAAATTATGGAAGCATCATGTTTAGAATACTTTAAATTGCCTTTTACTTTAGATAGTTATACTAAAACTAAAGTTTGGGCAAATAACGGAGATGATATGCTATTTGATTTCGCTGATGAAATCTATGCACAGAATAAACCATATACACGTATAGATGACGAAAGTAAAGAAAATATAGTCAACTGTTTAAACGGTACATATACTATAAGACACCCTCATGAATATAAACGAGAAGGCACTGGAATATATGTTAAGCTCGGCAGTCATTGGTTACTATTTATAGTACTTAGAGGTTGGGGACATCTTGTAGGTAAAGGTGGTGGTTTAGGTTTCTCTATAGAGAAAGCATCTAAAATTCAAGATGAATTAGGAGATTGGATTATGCAAAAACTTAATCCTAAAGGTATAATTAATATCGAAGTACGATAATACCTTTAAATGGCTAAACATAAATATCCTTTAGACAAATCTCCTTTCCTACAAATAGAAGGAAAGCTTAAGATTTATAGAGAAGATGTACAAGACCTTGAGGGAGACCTACAAATAGTTAAAAAGAAATACTATCAATCAAATGATTATGTAAAGTTTATTATAAAAGATACAGTAGCAATTACTGACTATGTTAAGTTAGGTGATACTGCTAAAAATCTTTTATATTATATAGTACATATATTAGAGTATAATAGTCCTATCTTTAAACTAAGAGTAAAAGACGTTTCCCTCTTAATTGATGCAAATCCTCGTACAGTTTTTAAAGCCATTAAAGAACTTGTTGATACTAAATATATTGCAAGAACAACTACTAAAGAGATTTATTGGATAAACCATAATCGGTTCTACAAAGGAAACTATACGTTTGAGATATTCGCTCAAAAGAAACAATAATATTAAAAACATTAAAAACTTATGAAACACGAACTATATGGGACTTAATAAAGGACAAGAAGAAGCAACAAGAGTTTTAACTGAATGGTATAATGATAAAACTTCAGGAAAAGAACTAGCTACATTAGAAGGATGGGCAGGAACAGGAAAAACATACATGACTAAGGAATTTATTACCAGTTTAAACCTTAGTCGAGTTCTAGTTTCTGCTCCTACTAATAGAGCAAAAGGAGTTATTGAAAAAAGTTCAGGGTTTGCTGGTAAGACTGTTCATTCAGTACTTGGATTACAACTTGATTTAGATTTGAGTGACTTCAATCCAATGAACCCTGTTTTCAATCCTAAACGACCACCTGATGTAAACTATCAACTTATTGTTATAGATGAAGCTTCTATGATTAATAAGAATTTATATCAAAGATTAAAAGAACTAGCTGCTGAAAAGAAAGTTAAGATGCTATTTATGGGAGATAGATTTCAATTACCTCCTGTAAAAGAAAGAATATCTAAAGTGTTTACGGATTGTGAATATAAAGCCGTACTTACAGAGATTGTGAGACAAGGTAAAGGTAATCCAAACACTAAGTTAATTGAACTTTGTATTAAAGATATACAAGAGAGAACAGATAATGTAGATGGGTTTATAATGAGAGAGAGTCAAAATATTACTCCTATGGGTTTAGCAGACTCTAAAGGTTTTATTTATACTCCTACTTCTAGTTTTAATTCTGTTGACTTTCTAAAAGCAGATAGAGACAATCTTTATAATAATAGTTCTAAGTACTTAGCTTACACTAATGATAATATATCAAAAGCAATTAATGGTATAAGAAAGAATGTTTTTCATATTGAAGACTTTATAACAATAGGTGAAAGCCTTGTTGGTTATAGAGGTATATCAATTAAAAGAGGAAAAGTTCTTGATACTGTTATAGTTAATTCTGAAGACTATGTTGTTAAAGACATTATTAAGAGTGTTCTTCAGGAAGGAATGGATGGTTATCAAATACTAATTGAAAACTTCTATACAAAGCATACAAAATACGTTAATGTAATTGATACAAGTAACGAACATACGGCTCAAACCTATCTAGAGATAGTACGTAATCTATACGTTACTGCAAAGAAGTTTGGCAGACAATATTGGGTAAAGTATTATAATTTTGTTAATAACAATCTTGCAATGATTGATGTTAAAATGTTTATTGCAGGAAAAGATGAACGAATTAAACAGAAAGATATACTTTATAACTATGGTATTACAATCCATAAATCACAAGGCGGTACTTTTACAAATAGTTTTGTTAATCTAAGTAATATTAATAGATGTTATGATAACGAAGATAGGAGAAGACTTAAATATGTCGCTCTTAGTCGTTGTACTAATGTTAATATTATTATATAAAATCCTTTGAAATGTTAGATAATTTGAGTATCTTTAAAGAAGTTTATAAGAGATATCTTAAGTATCTTTATGTAGAAGTTTTTAAGGAAGATAAAATAGCTTTTAATAAGACCTATAAAAAGCTTAATGATAATACTATTATATTTAGAGCAATAGAGTTTTTAGAACGGGAGCATAATGTTCCTGTTCTAGAAGCTTTAATATACTATTCTTACCCTTATAATAAAAGCCCTGTTAAAGATCAATTAAAACATATGCTTGTTAAGGAGTTCAAAAGGATAGAGAATAAAATCGAATGTAACTATATACCTTTTTAGTTATGAAACTAAACATATTAAATAAAAAGCAAACAGCTAATGAACCTTTTATAGACACTGTAAAAGTAAAATATTATAATTGTCCTAAGTGTAAAAAGAAAACTGCTGAATACATAAACAAAGTTAATGATGGAGCTAATCTAAAACTTTTTTGTTTATCTTGTTCAGGGGTATCTTATATAGATAATATAATTAAAAAATAACCCATGAATACACAACAAAGAATAGAATCAACACCTGCTATTAATGTATATGCACTTTGTAACTTACTTGTCGAAGAATTAGATAAGATGGAGGCATCTACACATTATAAGAAAACATTAAAACAAAATGTTAGAAACCTTACTAAAGGAATTGAACACTTAGATAAACAAGTGGCTCCTATTGCTGGAAGTGAAGGTTTAGCTGTAGCTAATATTAAGATTAATCAATTAGCCAAAGCTTTGAATGAACCGTTAATTAAATAATAAGCTAATATGAAATACCTAGTCACAGATAGAGAAGCTGGATATGCAAAAAGGTTTAAAGATTATGTTGTTATAACATCTAGTGAAGCCTTTAAATATTCTCAAGCTTTTATTGATAATAACCCTACTATTGGATTTGATATTGAAACTACTGGACTAGACGCTTGGGTTAATAAACCTATTTTATATACTCTAGGTACAGAAGAAACACAATTTGTATTTGAACATTTCTATTGTCATAAAAAAAATCTTCAAGCTATATTTAACTATCTTTTAGATAAGAATACTAGACTTTTAGGTCATAACATTAAGTTTGATTTAAAGTTTGTTCTTACTAATGAAGGAGTTAAGCTTACTAATGTTTATGATACTATGATTGCTGAACAACGTCTTTGGCAAAAGCTTGGTCTTAGAATGTCACTAGCACATCTTAACAGTAGATATAGAAACGTTGAGGTAGAGTCTATGGATAAAACTATTAGAATGGAATTTGTAGGTGCTAATCCTCAATATTTTAGACTAGAAGAAAGACACCTTCAATACGCATTAGATGATATTACGCCTCTATTCGAGATAAAGGCGAAACAAGATAAAAAAACATACGAAAAAGGTCTTTATAATCTTATTTATAAGGTTGAGATGCCTTTAGTTTCTATAGTTGCTCAAGCCGAAGTTGAAGGCTTTGATTTTAACATTGAAAAATGGAGAAGTATATATGAAGCAAACATAGAAAAGAAATTTAATACTGAAATAAAACTTGATGAAGAATTTAGAAGACTACGACAATATGCCAAAGATCATGGTAAACTAGACTCTAGAGACTTATTAGGTTGTTCAGGTGGAAAGTACGACCACAAAAGAATAAAATCTCATTTATTAGATACCTTTGAACTAGATGGTACTCCAAAGTCTTTAGACTTATTCGGTGATACCTCAACTCGTAAGGCTCTTACTAATAGAAAGAGTAAGATTAATTTTTATCCTAATAATATTAATTATGGTAGTGATGCTCAAATAATAGAAATATTTGGACATATCAAAGAACCTCTAATGACCAAACAAGGACATTATGAGTACCCACAATTTAATAAAAAAGGTAAGATTAATAAAGTACACTATTCTTATTTAACTAACGAAGACTCTTTAGTTCAAAGAAAGATAGATTATCCTAATGATGAAGTAAATACTTTTATAGATTTAGTTTTAGAACATAGAAAACTAAATACTCGTATCAATAATTTTGGAGTAAATTATGAAAGTAAGATTAATAGTGTTACAGGAAAATTACATACCTCCTTTAGACAATGTGCTGCTGTAACAGGTAGATTTCAAAGTGGTGGAGGACGTTATGAACCTGACAAACCAAACTTTCAGAATATACCTGCTGATAAAGAAATGAGGAGTTGTTTTATAGCTCCTGATAATTACTCTATCATAACTGCTGATTATAGTGGTGCAGAGCTTATTGTTATGTGTTCTCTTAGTCAAGACATGGATTTACTTGAAATGTCTAAAAGAGATATGCATAGTGAAATTGCTACCAAATGTTGGAAAGCAGTATATGAAGAAAGAGTTAAAGAGTTTAGAAAACTAAAGTCAAAAGGTAGTGGAGTATGGAGTCATCAAGAATTAGATGAGTTTATTTCTATAAACCTTGACTTAGCTGAAAACTTTGTAGTTAATAAAAGCCCTGATAAGATACATCTTAGAACAGCTTTTAAGCCTATAACATTTGGAGTTATATATGGTCTTCGTAAAAAGGGTCTTTCCAAGTATTTAAGTATTAGCGAAGAAGAAGCTCAAGTAATCATTAACTTATTAAAAAGAACCTTTCCTAAAGTATTTGCAATGGTACAACGTTGTTCAGACTTTGCGGAACGTAATGGTTATTTAGTTTTAAATAGCCGTACTAAGTCTCGTGTATATTTTCCTAATATCATTAAAGAGCTTAAAGGTGAGTATCATAGAGATATACACTTTAGAGAGATAATGGAAGACGTTAATGAGGCTCGTAATATACCAATTCAAGGTACTCAAGCTGATTTTATCAAAGAAGCTTCTGTTCAATTTCAAAAGTATATAGATACTTTTAAGATTGATGCAGTAATACTTTCATGGATACATGATGAAATAGTTACTAAATGTCATAATAGATATATAGAGAATAAGAATCTTACCTATACTTTTAAAGGTAAGACTACTGAAAATCTAAATCTTGCTGAGGTTAAGAGACTTATAATGAATGATACCGCTAACCAATACCTTAATAATGTAACTATAGATACTGATTATGATGTTGCACCTCATTGGGTAAAAGGATAGAATTAAAAATTTAATAATAACTTAAAAAATGGAATTAAGAAACATAAACAAAAAGAAAAGTCAAGCTAAACCTAAAACGGTTGAAGATGATGATGCTCTTAAAGTCTTTAAAGAGATTCAATACGAGTATAGTCTTAATCAAAAGGTACAATTAAGCAACGACGGTAAGAAGCAAGAGAACAAGCTAACTAAACCTTATTACAAAGTTATAGAAGTTTATAAAAGTAATTTAGGAGATATGAGTGCTTGGTTTATGAAACTTGATGATACAGACGATACTAATATCGTTAACCCTTATTTAGCAAATCACTTTGAGCCTTATGAAGAATAGAGAAGGACTAGACCAAAAGAAACTAACTAGACAACTACAAGGTGTAGAACGTTGGTTTAACGCAGGTAGTTTAAATCTAGCACATAAAGATCAATGTGGTTGTTTAAACTATTTTACAGGTGTAGGGAAAACGTTTACTGCAATGCTTCTAATAGATGAGTATTTTAAACGTTTTCCTAATACTAATGTTATTATAGTAGTTCCTAATGAACATCTTGTAACACAATGGAAGAAAGAACTTGCTGAAGTCTTTTATAAGAAAGAAATTGAATATATTAAAGTGTATTCTGCTGACCATATAATAAGTAATAAACTTATTATTCATGCAAGGCTTCTTATAGTAGATGAACTAGATGCTTTCTATTCAGAAAAGAGAAAAGGAATACTATTAAAAGAATATATTGTATATGTAGATATACTAGCTCTTACTGCTACGTATGAAGATGTACAAGATAGACATATAGAATTTAGAACTGTCGTACCTATCATAGATAAGATTGGAGAGAAAGAAGCTATTGCAAAAGGTTATATATCTGAATTTATTGAATATAACTTAGCTTTATCTTTTAGCGATGAAGAACAAAGACTACATGACAAATACACTAAACAAATAAGAGAAGGACTATCTAAATTTGGTAAAGGTAGTTTGAATCTTGCTATGAAATGTTTAAGTGGTGGTAAAACGAAAGATGGTACTTATCATAAGAGTACTCATTTTTGTTATGGTTGGGCTAGATATAATAACTGGACACCTGACCTAAACCTAGAACGTAAAGACCACGCTATCATTAATAGTTTATGGAATCCTAATTTAATATTTGGATATGCCCTTAACCTAATGAAAGCTATAAAAAATAGAAAGAACCTTATATACGAAAGTGGTAGTAAACTAAATGCATCTGTTGAGATACTAGAAAAGTTTGCTCTTACTAAGACTATTGTATTTAGTCAATCGACTAAGTTTGCAGATCGTCTTTATGGAATAATTAATCAACTTAATCCTGATAACGCTGTTATTTACCATTCTAAGATAGCTACTATAATGCTACCTTCAGAAAAGACAGGTAAACTACAGAAACACGGAAAGGTAAGGTTAAAGAAAAGAGCCATTAATCGTATTAATAGCAACCTTTCTAATCATCTTATTACTTCGTCTGCATTAGATAAAGGATTAGATATTCCAAAGCTTAAACTATCTATAACTACTTCTGGTACTCAAAACCCTACTCAATATCAACAACGAGGAGGAAGAGTTAAAAGAATAGATATGGCTAGTCCTGAATCTGTTTCTATTGTTGTTAATCTTTATATTAAGAACTCTAAAGAGATAGATTGGCTAAGGAAAAGACAATCAACATCTAACAATCTTATTTATTGGGTAAATGAAATAGAACAAATATCTTATAAACCTCAACAAAGTAATAACGAAATACACATAGATAATATATGATACAGTATAAGCAGTATATTAGATTTCTTTTAGAAACAGGACTACTACAAAGTCAAGTCCTGTTTCTATATATGATTTACATGAAAGACCAAGAATCAATTGATAAGTATAAAGACAGGTTCCCTACTGAAGATGGAACTGTTATTGGGAAATACTTACAAGATGATTTGCTTAAAAATGATTGGGTAAGAGTTAATGATGTAACTAAGAGAATGACTGTTACAGATAAGTTTAGAGCTTACTTTATTAAAGATGAAGATGCTCTTAATGAGTTAATAGACATTTACCCTCCCTTTGTCACTAAAGGGGAAGTACGCTACCCTCTTGTAACTGTTGATAAGTTTCAATATGGAATGATTTATGGAAGACGAATATTTAATTCTATAGACGAACATAATGAAGTTCTTTTAGACTTAGCTTTTGGTGTTGAAAATAACTATATCACTTTTGGTATAGGTAAGTTTATAGACGGAGAAATATGGAAAGTTCTTAGAAAGATTAGACTAGGCGATCCAGATGCCCTTCTACAATTAGATTTATATGATGAAGATTTTTAAGCTATGGAACAACAACCTTATATACCTAAAGTATTAGTAGGTACAAGCCCTACAACAGCGGTTAAAGCTGCTAAAAAAGAGATATTAGAAGAAAGAGAAGGAAAACAACTAGGTTTAAAAGTTCGTTGGGAAACTCTTAACGTAGCTAATAGAAAGTATTTTAGATTTAAACAAATATACCTTCTAGCAGGACCTTCAGGACATGGTAAGTCTTATCTTCTTAATGAAATTATTAACGACTTTTTCGATAAACAACATATTAATAAAAACTTCGCAGGAAATTTTATTGTTCTATATTTCTGTTATGAAATGAGTGCAGTAGATGAAGTAATACGAACTCTAGGTTCTAAGATGAGGACTTCTTATGGTAAGATATTATCCTCTCAATGGAATAAAGAGAAAAAAGAATACGAAGGACTTTCAGAGAAAGAATTAAAGGAAGCTTTTGAAACACTAGATAAGATTTCAAATAGACCTTTAATGTATTTCGAGACAGCAGGTAATCTAAGACAATTAGAAGCAACTGTTGCTGCTTACTCTATTAGATATCCTAATTCTAAAATTGTAGTAGCTATTGACCATACTTTACTATCTGAAAAACTTACAGAGAATACAGATATTGATCTTATGGCTAATACAGGTAAAACTGCTTTAAGACTTAAGAAACAATATGGTTGTATGGTTCTAATGCTTGGACAACTTAATAATGCTATTGAAGATTATAAACGTTTAGCAAATCCTACAGGACAATATCCTATAAAAAGTGATATATATGCTCAAGGACAACTTTTTAATGCTTGTGATAGTGTTATGACAATTTTGCAACCTTCAATGCTTAAATTAACTCACTACGGTAAAAAGAAGATACCTACAAAGGATTTAATGCACCTACAATATCTTAAAGCTAGGCACGGTAAAATCGGCTCTATATGGCTCGAAAACCGCTTAGACGAAGGGATGATAGTAGAGAAAGATGTAAACAGTCTTAGAGAAATTCCTACAGATGAAAAAAAAGATGCTTAATACTTGCGTGTTAAGTATCTTTGTTGTACTATTGTAGTGTAGTTAGTGAACACGGCAATAGTTTTAAAAACTAAACATTAACTTAATAATAATTATTAGCTTATGGATAAAAGCAAGGATGAACAATCCAACCCAAAACCCGAAGCGTCTAAAGTAACTAAACCTACTATAGACGCTTCTTCTGTTAAACAAAATGAAGAAAAGATTATAGACGTTGTAGTAAAGGCAGTACAAGAAGAAGAACCAATAGCTATGACAGAAAGTCTTATAGTGCCTGATCAAGCTAAATTAGAAGCACAACAAGCCGTTAAAAATACCCCAATTAATAATTTGAATACCCCTGATGAACTTTATGAGTTTTCAAAGTTACTAGTAGCGGGAAAGATGTGTCCTTTTAAAGACCCGTCTGATGCTATGATTGCTATAATTGCAGGTAAAGAACTTGGACTATCTCTTGCAGCAACTCTTGGTGGTATATATCCAATTGAAGGTAAACCTTCTCTTGGAGTACACGTTAAGAAAGGAATTCTTTTACAGAATAATGTTCTATTTAAGAAAGTAAGAGACATGGAACCTTATTATGAATTTGTTAAAATAGTAGATACAAAACCTTCAGTAGTTGCTCATGGTTATTTAAATGAACAGCCTAAAGATACTAAGAAAAAACAGATTGATATAAGAACTGAATATTTATTTACTAGACATTTTGTTACTGTTAAAGGAATAGTAACTAATACCGCAATTGGTATGTTTGGTCTTGTAGATGCTACTTCAGCTAATCTTCTAGCTAAAAATAACTGGAAGAACTACTTTAGAGATATGTTAGCTAGTAGAGCCTTTAGTAGAGGGGCAAATGAAATAGCTGATGACTTATTACATGGTATGTACTCTTATTCTGAATTAGCAGATTTAGATACGGGCATAACCTACTATATAGACGAAAACGGACACGAACAAATAGTGACCTAAAAAAGATTTAAAAATAACCCAATTATTCCGAACTTTTGTAGGTTTATAGTTAAAACCTTCGTATATTTGAATATTGAAAATAAACATTAATTTAAAATTTTAAAACGATGAAATTAAACATTTTAACAAACAGCAGACCAACAGCAGATTTAGGTGCTTTACTTACAGCAGGAGTTACTGACGGTCAAATTAAGATTTCAGCAGACTTCGGTAAGTTGATTGGTGTAGTAAACGGAGATAACATGGCAGTAGGAGACGATGCTGGTGGTCTTCTTTGGGCATTTAAAGGAAACGAAGATGCCGCTGGTAATAAGCTTGCTAAGAGTGGTAATTACTTGCAAATGAGTTCTAAGAATGTATGGAACATTCTTGGTGGTAATACAGAAACTAACAGAATCTTTGAACCTGAAGGAGAGCCTGTTGTTGATGAAGATGGTACTTATCAGCAAATTGTATTCAAAGAAGAAACTGCGAAAGTGGCTCGTACTTCTTCAGCTGATAAAATAGGAGAATCTGATGCAGACCAAGATGGTAGTACAGACCAAGGAGAAGAAGGTCAAGAAGAAGAGTAAAAGCCACATTTATTAAATAATAAAATCCCTCATGCTTGTATAGTATGAGGGATTTTTGTATATTGCTAGTCCTATTCGGAATAATTAAGGACTAGAAGTACATACTCTAATAAACCCTTATTATTACAAATAGTAAGGGTTTTAATCTATTCATAATCTAAAATTTTAACAACAAATGAGTGAAGAAACAAAAGATATACCAATGGGTTTTGGTATTACAGCAGAAACAAAAGACAGTAACAATGTAAAAATGTTAGCTCCTATTAAGGTAGAAGCATCAAAGACTTTTCCTAATGGTTATAAGTTTCCAGTAGGTAGACTAGTTAACGTAGTCGCTAAGAAAGATTACGAAACTAAAAATGGTAAAACTGATGTAATTCAATTTATCTTTAAAGATAAAGAAGGTAGGCAACACATTAGAACAGAATGGGCACAAGATACTACTGATGAAAAGTATTCTAAAAAAGTAGATGCTATGAACAGTCGTGTTAAACATATGTACACACAACTGTATGCAGAGTTCCCTGAAAAAGGTATTGGTGTAAATGCTAAATCTTGGTTTGGTTATTTTGAAGCTATGGAAGCTGCTTTTAAATCTAATAAGGAATATCATAAAATTCCTTTGTTTTTAAAACTAGTTTACTTTAATGGTAATCTTGATTTTCCTTATTCTCCAAACTTCCTACAAAGAGCAGGAGAAGGAGTTATATGTAAACTTGAGATCAATCTTAAATACGATACCATAGATCAATCTAGTGGTGGTGGTGCAGGTGTTCCTAATCTTCCTGGCGGTGGTGCTGGAGGAGATGATATTGATTTTGACAACGAGTACAGTTAATCTCTGTCTTAATAACTTTCAAAAGGCGTTTATGTTAAAGTAAACGCCTTTTTTTATATGGAAAATCTTGGACTTTACCCTAAGCTAACTAAAAAATATATTCTTGATAGAATTAGTCAAGAAGATATTATGCAAAGGTTTCTAGGCTTTCCTGTTGATAACAATACATTATCTGCCAATTCTATTAATTCTCCCTATAGAGTAGATAATAATGCTTCTTGTAACTATTACTATAATGTACATGGTAAGGTTAGGTTTAAAGACCATACCACTAAAGTTAATTATGATTGTTTTGATGTTGTTGCTCGTAGTCTAGGTATATCTTCTAATAGTAAATTAGGATTTATAGAAATACTACATGAAATAGCTAAAGCTTTTAGAATTAATAAATATGAACATTATTCAGAAGTATTAAACTACGAACAAACTAAGAATAAACATACTAAAGTAACAAAGACTAAAAGACTTGTTCAATATAAAGTTACCTTACGTCCTATTAACTATCACGATAAGTCCTATTGGGGACAAGCAGGACTAGGTGCTGAAGATTTGAAAGGAGTTTTCTTTATACAAGAAATTCGTGTTTCTTATAATAATTCATCTTTTAAGTATCTTTATAGTTACAATCCTAAAGACCCTTGTTATGGGTATTATGGAGGAAAAGATAAGATTAGAAGAATTAACTTATGGAAGTTTTATTTCCCTTTACGTATAAAAGGGGATGATAGAGGCACAAGATTTACTTCTAATGGTGCTTTTATGCAAGGACTACAATATCTTAAACCTGATAGAGTTTGTGTTGTTACTAAAGCTTTTAAAGATGCAAAAGTCTTTAATAAGATAGGGTTACAATCATGTGCTTTAAGTGCAGAGACTGTAGAACCTACTCCAGAAGAAGCTTTCTATTTAAAAAGTATGTTTGACTATGTAATTACTTGTTTAGACTTTGATAGAACAGGAATAACAATGGCTAGAATCTTACGAACCAAGTACAATTTTAAACCTCTTATGTTTACTAATGGGTATTCTAATACCATAGATTATGAAGCTAAAGATGCTTTTGAATTTTGTACCAACAATAATCCTTTTATATTAAAGACTATTGTAAAAGAAATATATCTTTCTAATGAAGATTTAATAAAACAATATACACCAAAACTTATAATTTTTTAAACTATGAAATATCCGACTGCACAACTAACAACAGAACAAGACTTACCTTATTATAACAGTCTTAATAATGTTTTATACATTAATACTGTTAAATATAATAGGCTTATAGAACAAGTCGATCCTTCTTTATATACAAAAGAAGTTAATTATTATATGTCTCCTATTTCTGAAGTACAAAGCATACTTTTAGGACTGTACACAAAAGGAACTCTTGATGAAAAAGAGAAAAAAGACTTAGAAAAGAGTCTTAAACATATTAACTTAAAAGGAATCTTAATGTATGGCGATGGCAATAAACGTCATACTTCTTATGGCAGGTTCTCTACTTTGTTTCAAGGTATCTTACCTAAAGATAGAGAACTATACTTTAGAAACTATCAACAAACTTTCTACCAATGGAGAGACACTATATCTATGGTTAATATATGTCCTGATGCTAAAATGTGTTGGCAATCTATGTTAAGAAAACTAGGAGCCAAAGGTGTACATGGTCTAACTAATAATTTTGAACCTTTTTATGTAGTTGTATGGTATGATTTAATACCCAAAGAAGGAATTAAAAGAGTACATGGACTATGAGACAGTCTAAACCCCTAATTAAAATTAATACTGGTAAACAAGCCGACTTTGTTAGATGGCTTTTTGCTAGGGTTAAGATAAAAGAACTTAATTCAACTATTCAAAATCTTAATAAAGCTCTTCAAGAGAAAGATATTGAACAGAAAGAATCAGAACGTAAGTACAATGATATGAAAGCAATGTTCGAGAAGAAACACCCTAGCCTTAAAAAGGCTCTAGTGTACAAAGAACAATTACAATCTCATATTTCTCAAATTACTAAAAAGAATAGACAACTTAAAACCCTAAAGGCAGAACTTAATAATGTTCTTGTTGATAATCACAAACTTAGACATGGTGAAAAATGATATAATACTTTATAGCAAAGACAATAACGGTAACCCCCTTCAATGGAAGATTAGCATTGTAAATAAGAACAACACTTGTTCTCTTTATATGGCAAGTGGTAGAGTAGGCGGAGCAAAAACTGTTAATTGGGAACATAATATCGTAGGAGTAAACGTTGGCAAATCAAATGCTAATACTCCATATGAACAAGCAGTAAGTAGATTAAACAGTAGAGTTACTAAAAAGAAAAGAGGAGGTTATATTCAATTATTACCTACTCAAGAACTTCAAGTACTTACATCTAAAGATGAAGAATTTTCAATTGGACAACTTAAAGAATGGTTGCCTGAATATAGAGAAGATTTAGAAGGTTTTCAAAAGCCTATGTTTGCTGCTCAATACTTTAGAACAAAAAGTAATTGGATAGACCCTTATGGTAAATGGTGGAAAGATAGAAAACATTTCTATATTAAGAATCCTTATGAACTAAAAGAAAAAGGAGCTGTTGCAGCTAAGTTTCCAATGCTTGGACAACCTAAGATTAATGGTCTTAGGTCTACTCTTTATCTTAATGATGAGGGTAAAGCTAAACTTAAATCTAAAGATGGACTTACTTTTCATGCTCCTTCTCATATTACTAAATGGGCAGACGCTAACAAAGAAATCTTTGATGGTGGATTAGTAATAGATGGAGAACTATGGATTGAAGGAGAATCTTTACAAGTTATTCAAAGTGCAGTTAAAGCTTTTAATATAAATACTCCTAGAGTACTCTTTGTGCCTTTTGATCTAGCTATTGATAAAGCTACTAATATAGAACGTTGGAGATTTCTTAAAGCTCAAGTGTATCCTTTATTTACATTAGATGCACCTTTCATGACTATTAAGTCCTTTAAGATTACATCTGATTCACAAGCTCAAGGGTTTTGTGATAGGTTTATTAAAGAAGGTCATGAAGGTTTAATCCTTAGAGATTATAATGCTTCATATGGTTTTGGTTCTCGTAAGAATACTATGTTAAAACTTAAAAGAACTATTAGTGTTGATTTTACTATTATTCGTATAGTACCTCAACCTAAAAGACCTGATTTAGCTTTATTCATATGTAGTCATGAAGGACAAGAGTTTAAAGTTACCCCTACTTTTGATGAAGCTAAAAAAGCACATATAATGAAGTACCCTAAAGAATATATAGGCAAGAAACTTCAAACTGCTTTTTATGAATGGACTGATGCAGGTAAACCTCTACACATAGTAGAAACAGTTGTTAGAGACTATGAATAATCCAATTATAGATATTAACGATAAATACTATTGTCTGTTTCCTAGTTATCATCTAGGAAATGGACTTTCAGTATGTAAAAGAGGTAAAGATAATATGCCTGAAAATGAAAGTATAGCTTTTATTCATCCCGATAGAAAAATAGCTTATAGAAACTCTAAAGGAAGAATGTCTTTAAATAATATAGATATTGAAAAATATATACAAGACTATATTATAAAACTAGCTTTAACAGATGATAGAGATATATCTGTTAGTCAAGATGTTAAAGTATTTAATGAAAGACCTGCTATTAGTAAAGGTTTAAGATTAGAACTTCATAGAATTCATGACAGCGTTAAAGAACAAGGTTATTCTGGTGTTCTTCCAAATGGTAATATAGTAGATAGAAGAATTTTTCCTAATGCTATTCCTATGCAAAAAAATAGTATGTTTAATATACCTAAACCTGAAAAACTATGAACAATTATAGAACAACTTGTAGTTGCTGTGGTTTTACAGTATCTAAAGAAGCTAGAGAGCTACCTGATAATGATGAATCAGAAGGAAATCTTTGTATGTCTTGTTATCAAGAACAATCATTAGACGCTTGGTTTGAAATGCACGAAACTTTTGATATGGTTTATAAAGCTATGTCTAATCCAATAGCTAAACTAAAATGGAGATATTGGAGTGATGCTTTTCGTTGGTATACTTGTCTAAAGTTAATGGATAGAGGAATTTTAAAATATCAAATAGGAGGTTCTTATGGAAGTTAGAAAAGACTTACAAATACTAAAACTTAAAGTTATCTTTGGGCGTAAATATAAAGACGACTATAAGCATGATAAAGCTATGTCTATTCATATAAAAGCTCCTATAAGATTATATCATAAAGACCTTAAATCTGCTTTTGTATATCTTAGTATAGAAGATAGACTATTCTTTTCTCCTTCTTTAAATCAAATTTATAAATTCTTTCCTAAAGAAACTAAGAAAGTCTTGATACAAATGATTTTAGAAGGAATTACTGTGAGTGAAAATAGTTTACAAACTATTAACATTACAACAGACGACGGTAACTATTGTATAGGGGATATTTATGAAATCCTTACATATGGAGATACCGAATTAACAGATAATAACAATTAAAAATAAATTATAATATGGGACATGGATTTAAGGATATGGGTAAAAACAGTACGTTTGCAACCCGAAAAGAACTAGCTTGGCACGGACTAGGCAGTGTAGTAGATAGTATGAATAGTAAAGAAGCTATGATACTTGGTGGTTTAGATTTTGAAGTAGGACTTGCTCCATTAAGAGTAGAATTTCCTAATTTAGTACAAGTACGTCGTCTTATGGAAAATCAGGTTGTATTATCTGATATGCCTGTAGTAGATGGAAACTTTGCAACTTATCGTAAAGATAACAATCATGTATTTGGTATAGTAGGTTCTCGTTATGAAGTAATACAAAACACAGAAGCTTTTGGTTTCTTTGATAGTATTATTGGAGAAGGTCATGCTTCTTATGAAACTGTTGGTGCTTTAGGAGATGGAGAAAGAGTATTTCTTACTGCAAAGCTTCCTAATAAACTAATAGTTAATAAAGAAGATATAGATAAGTATTTACTACTTTCTATGGCTCATGATGGTAGCGGAGCTATTAATGTTCTATTTACTCCTGTTAGAGTTGTTTGTAATAACACCCTAACTTTTGCTTTAGGTAAAGCTACTAATAAAGTATCTATTAGACATACTAAAAACGCTTTAACACGTTTAGACAATGCTAAGAAAATTTTAGGTATAGCTGAAAGAAACTTTACAACTTTAGGAGAATACTTTGAAAGAATAAGTAAAAGAAAAATGACTGATGAAAGTGCTGAATACGTCTTTAGAAAAGCCTTTAATATAATAGAAGATTCTAAAGGAGAACTATCAACTAGGTCTAAAAACAAACTTGAAGCGGTAACTAAATATTATCACGAAGGAGTAGGTCAAGAAGGAATTGTTGGTAATGCTTGGGGTGTTCTTAATGGAGTCACTGGCTATCTTCAAAACGGAGAAGACAGAGAAGACCAAAAACAATTTAATCGTACCTTTGTTAAAGGAGATGAAGAAATTAGAACTAGAGCAAAAGATGCCATTAGCGTTGTTAATGATTGGATGTAAATGAAACATTTTGTAATTAAATATTACAGAACTAAAGAGCATTATAAAAGCGATGCTTGGGATAGTTTAGATGACAAATTCTATAGTGAAAGTGGTTATATTAATAAGGCACAAGACCTTATGTATAGACACTTTCATTATAGAGTTGAAGTCTATTCTAGTAATGATATGTTTCAAATAATACGTGCTTTTAAATTAGAAGATTTTAATCGAGAACAGTATAAAAACTTTAAACTATAATGGATTTAAATACAGAAGAAGACGAAAAACAAGAGTTTAATTTACCTATAGATCAAGTAATGGTTCTACCAAAAGTTAAAGAACTAGTACCTGCTATTCAAGAACAACTCCTTTCAGGAAAGTATGACCCTTTGAAAGTTCAAATCTTTTTTAAGAAGATTGGTAAACTTGCTGAAGAAGTTCTTAAAGGACCTGTAGGACTTGGTATATCAGATGATATTGCTAATAATATTAGGATGTATCAAGAAGGAAAAACTTCAAGAGTTTTTGGAGTTGAGATAAGAGAACAAAGCAGAAGTTATCATGACTATGCTCAATGTAATGATCCTATTTGGGAAAAGCTTTATCTTATTGAAAAACAAGTTAAAGAACTTAAAAAGAAAAGAGAAGAAGAACTTAAATTAACTATTCCATCCGCAGATACAGGTCTAGGTATAAAAGGAGACCCAATGATTGCAGTACCTTACGTACCTGAACTAGTATTACATGAAAACACCGATTTAGCAGTTATTACACCTCCTTATAAAGGAAGTAGAACTAGCTTTGCTTATTACCTTTAATCTTATTATAAACCTTAAAAACAAAACAAGAAATGTCACAATTTGAATCAAAAGAAATCGCTAAACCCTTTCATTTAAAACTTAAAGAATATCAAAAACTATTTCCAGAGTTTAAAGCTAGAGGACAATCGCTTGTAGTGGTTGCATTAAACCCTTTAAAGCGTCTTTCAGGTATTATTAGTAATACTAGTAATAAACAGCAAGAAGCTGAATTAATGAAAAAAGCTGTAGCTCATAATGGGTTTATGGTTATTAGTGTTACTGATGAAGTAAAAGATATTAAAGCTGGAGATTTAGTTTTAATGACTGATAAAGATGCAATGGACTATGCACTTATTAGACAGATGGTTGTTAAAGATGTCTTTCCTAGAGTACGTGAATATACTATGATGATCTTCGGAGCACATAATGTTAAAGCGTTACTTGCAGTAGACCCTGATATGGTTACATATGTAACTAATAAAGTTAATGTATCTGTAGAAGAACAACAGTATCAAGAATATCTAAAAGAATTAGAAACAACAGAAAGTAATGTCAACTTATAAAGACGTTAACATAGTTCATGATATACTCATGAACATGAAGCTACACAGTGGACTACCTCTAGTTGAGGTTATAGGAAACAAGGTGTTAAATGAAATAGTATTGAATTTAGCAAGTTCAATGCCATTAAATAATCAGGAACGAGTTACTGAATTTAATGACACTTTCAAAGTAAAAAGAGAAGAAGACTTTAACGTAAGTTCTTTTAAGACTGCTAATCTAAGGATTAGACTAATTCTTGAAGAAGTTATTGAACTAGGTTTTGCTCTAGGTTATACTAAGTACGATTTATACGAACTTTATAACCAACTTTCTACCAAAGTGTATGGTCAACCTCCCTTTATTGATAATGGGGAGAAACTAACAGAAGTATTTGATGCTCTTATAGATACACTATATGTGGTTTATGGAGCTTTAGATGCTTTTAATCTAGCTCCTTTTACCGAAGCAGGTATGAAGGAAGTTCATTCGTCTAATATGTCAAAAGTTTGTACAGACTTAGAAGTATTAGAAGCAACAGTTGGTAAGTATAAGTTAGATGGTATAGAACTTATAACCGAAAAAGATGATAAAGGTGTTTACATTGTAAAAGACCGTCATACCGAAAAGGTATTAAAATCTCTTGCTTATGCTCCAGCAAATTTAAAACAAATATTAATTAATAACAAAATCATTTAACTTATGGAAATCGTAATTGGATTACTAGTATTATTTTTACTTATAGTGAGTATAGCCTTTATAAAGAGGGGTATAAAACTCTCTAACCTCACGGAGACAAACAGTCAAAGAATTAGTGCCTTATTAAAAGCTAATGCAAAACTTGTAGATGGTACTACAACACTTCAAAATTCTCTTACAGAATCTAGAGGAAGACGATTAAAAGAACAACCTCAACCTTCTTTTCAACTTATTAGTACTAACTTACAGAGTGGAGAACTTCTATTTCAATCTAGGAAAGGCGAAACTATAGTAACTGGTTCAGTAACCGTTAAGGTGGTTAAAGGAAAACTTGCAGGTGCTTATATAACTAAATATATTAATAAGCTACCTACTAAAATCCCTGTAGCTATTTTTACTTGGAGATAAAGTAAAACACATCAGTAACTCATAAACCCTATCATTAACTTGGTAGGGTTTTTAATTTTAAAGACAATGAAGTTAGATTATAAAAATTTAAATGAAGTACTTACAAGTCCTAGAATGTCAGAATTTGATATACAAGAAGAAGGAGTTCCTCAAATAATAGGAGTATTTAAAGAGGGCGGTGTAAATCATGCAGAACCTATTGATATTTCTTTAGAAGATACAGATGAAGTAGCTGTAGAGAGATATAAAAAGATGCTTGTTAGTTATAATAGTAGACGATTACTAAAACAAAAGAAAAGAACATTTGTTAGAGTTTATAGAGTTTTTCATGTAATTAAAGTAGTAAAGGTATGAAAGATAATTTAATAACCTCTCATATATTCCCTTCAATAGAAGATATACATATTCCTAAAGAAGAACATATGTTTCATAGACTTATGACATATGTTAGAGTAAAAAGACAAGGACAATATTATTTTGTTGCTTGTGTTGAGCAATATGAAATAAACGCAGAATCTACCCTACAGACTGGCAAAGCGTATGCAGATTTTTTTAAATCTTTTGTTAATAAATGTTATACTTTACAACATCTTTGGTGTTTAGATACAGATATGAGTAGATTATCTGAAGCTGATGTTATGGTAAAGTGTACTATTAATATTGAAGAAGAATCTCGTTTAAAGCTTCTTAATAAATTTCCTTCTTACTTTGGTGGGTTTAATAGAATAGAAACATTTTTATAAAAATAAATTATGAGTATAAAAATAAACAGAATACAGACAAAATACGTTATTACAGGTACTCTTAAAAACGGTAAACGATTTGATCCTATTCATACTAGTATACCTCAACATTATAATATATGGAAAGGTACTTTATGGAAACTAAATGAAGATGGTAAAAGAACTTTTGTTAAATCTTATTATAACTAATGTTAAAGATAGAAATAATAGATGAAGAAATTACAGAAGCACATTTAGGACAACCTATTATAAATGTTAATGCTTTTGACCAACAAATAGGACTTATAACAGCTCCTCCAGATAAAGAAGGAAATGTTGAGGTTACTTTTAGATTAGATAGTCATGGACTACTAATGATGAAAAAAAGTTTAAATTTAATAAAGATAATAAAATGAAAAAAGGACAAAGAGTTAAATGTATAAACGATAAAGCATTAAGTGATACAGGTGTTAAACCTCCTTTAGAACTTAATGAGGAATATACTATACTTCAAATAACTTTAGATAACAAAAACAATCAACATTTAGATGTTGGTTTAATATCTAAATTTAATTATGTATCTAGTTTAGAAACAAAAGAAGTATTAGATGATAGTGGTGTTGATGGTATTCATTGGTGTCACCCTTCTAGGTTTAAAGAACTTTAATATGACAAATTACCAAGTACAAGAAAGAATAAATCAAGTTAATGAATCTGTAGAAGAAATTGAAGAAGATATTGATGAAGATGAATTTGAAGAGTACTGTGATGCTGTTTCTACTATAGTTTCTTATCTTAATATTGTTAAGGCACGTAATGATTTTGTTCCTAGAAAGCCTTAAAATTTGCTCTTAAAACGTCGATTTTAAGTCCTGGCTATGTAGTGTCCGTAAATGCGGAAACCCCCGTTAATAGGGGGTTTCCTGCTATTTACGAGCCTGTAAGGACTCACGGCAACAGCTTACTAATTATCTTTACCTTCATCGTCTTCATCTGTACGAAGCTTACTAAGAATTGCATCAAGACTTCCAATATTAAACTCTTGTTTAGCATTACTTTGTATAGATTTACCTTGTGCTAAGAAAGGTACAAAACCTGAAAGACCACGTACTATTCTATTTTGACCACTATAGGTTCCAGTATCAATAGTTCCATCTCCCATAATAGTTTTACTAAAGGCATCAAATAGACCCGCAGTATCTTCTATAAGACTCATTGAAGGAGCAGGGTTAGAAGCCATTGCAACTGCTTCTAAAGGATTACCATAGATTGTTAATTCATCCTTAATTCTATTAGTTAGATTTAAGATTAAATTAAGAGCGTGTTGCTGACTATCAGGTAATTTACTATAAGGAACTTTAATACCTAGTCTCTTATAGTCTTCTACTTCTTTAGCAGTTAGCTTATCTTCATCATCTCCTCTAAACATTAAGTTCATAGCTATATAAAAACTCATTAAGCTAAGATATAAAGTAAGTTCACTTACAATCTTTCTCATATTAACAGCGTCTACTTCACTAATTCCTTGATTTTCAAATGTAGTCTTTTGCATAACAACATTAAGAAGTAAACCTTTAAACAAGTCTAATAACATTCCTGGATATCCGTATTGATTTCCATTACTTCTTTCAGACTTAGCATAAGATTTAAAAGTTCTATAACGTCCTTTAAAATTAGCTTCTAAAATATCATCATAAACTTCGCCTTCCCAACGTTGTTTAAAAGCTTCAACAAACCAACTTCTAAACTGTGCAATACTTCTACCTAAAATTCCTTGCTTAATCTTCATAGGAGAAGAAGGATCGTAATTACCATGAACTCTTTTAATGAATTGAGTAATCTTAGAGTTAATCTTATTAACAAGAAGGTCTGGTTCAGCTCCATAAAGAGTACTATCCCATTGACCATCTTTCTTATAAGCATCCCATAAACTAACCTCTTGCCCTTTTGCATATTCATGCATAGTCTTACGATAGAAAGCTATCATAATAGGAGCTTGATTAAGGTATTCAGTTCTTTTCTGTACATTATAAGGCATAGCAAATCTCATTTTCTTTGCAAACGTTCCTTTAACAGAATTAGAATAAAGTTCATGAGAAGCCTCTTTAAGAATATCATTTCTATCCATGATACTTCTAATCTTCAATGCTGTATCAGTTTCTTTAAGATGAAATGTAGCATTTCTTCCAATACTATGTAGAGTAAGCGTCATAGCTTCTCTCATCTCTTTCCTATTAATAATCCTTCCATCAGCACTTTCAACTAAATTACCAATAATACCATAACCTAAGTTACCTATTCCTGCAAGAAAATTCCACCCCATTCCTTTAAGTTGGAAAAATTGAAGAGCTTGATCACCAAGTTTACTATAAACAATACTTCCACCTAATTCCTCAAGACTTAATTGTACTTCTTCTTTTTGCCCTTCAAGATACTCTTTTCTTAATAGATAATTATTATGTTTAATATCGTTACTTTGATATTCAAACTCAAGAGCCTCAAGAGCCTTATCTAATCCATCAGCAGCAATTTGTAAATTAACCTTTCTTTTCTTTTCAGCACTAGTCTCTATACGGCTTTTTCCTACACCTTGAAGTTTATAAGGAGTACCAAAAAAGTTTTCTAGATAATGTTGATACATTTCTTTTAAGTGATGATATGAAGAAGAAGTAGGTTTAAATAGTCTTTGTTTGTACTTATCATAAACTGACTTACTTTGTGGGTTTAATTCATCTTCTTTTAAACTATTAATAAGAATAGTTCCAGCTGTAACAGCATCTTGTACACGGCTTTTATGTTTGTAAGTTAAAGCTAGTCCTGCATAAGCTTTTAGTAGTTTTCCTAAATCTTTAGATTTACGTTCTGCTACAAGATTATTAAATTCCTTTTCAATAAGTTGATTAAAATTAGAAGGAGGAGCTAAACCATCATTACTTAATTCATACTCTATAACTCTATCATTAAGATATTCTTGAAATTCTTTATAATTGTTTTTAAATAAACTAAAGTCAAGTATTCTATTTTTCTCTCCTGTAACACCATCTAAATCAGCAGAACTAATTTGAGACATATCATCTATTCTAATAGACTCTTTAAAGTTATCCATAAGAGTTGTATGAATACCACTAAAACCATCTTGTGTAATGTTTTCAATAAAGGCTTTTCTAATTTCAGGTAAACCATTATATCTAATAGCATCTTGTTGAGATTTAGGCAAATATACTGAAAGTCTATCAAGTACTTGTTTATAAGCTTTATAAAAAGCAAATATCTCTGCATCCTTTAAGATAATATCAAAATCTTTATCATAGTAACTAGTTTCTTTATCTCCTTTTTTTCTTAAAGGAACATTAATTAAAGACTCATAACCTGTATTATAAACCTTACGACTATAATACTCACCTTTATTATTAACTACATCCACAAGTTTAGGCTCCCCAGTCATTACTTCATTAAAGTGAACATAAGGAGAGTTAGAAGCTTTCCATATTTCATACTCACTAATTGCTTCGGGAAACGCTTCTAAATCTTTTAAAGTCTCAACACCATTAAGAACTAATAAATCACTTAACTTTAATTTTTTAGTAATTTCATATTCAGCTATCTTATTATCTTGTTGTTCTTTAAAATGAGAATATAAATCTTCTCCTAGTATTTCCTTTAGTTCAGCAATATGAGCGGCTCTTTCTTCTTCAGAAGCTTCTTCCCTATATAAGACATGGGGATTAAAGTAGATAGTATTCTCTTTTAACCACTTATTAACTTCTTTAGCATTTTCTATCTTTTCATCTTCATTAACAACTCGTAGAAGACTAAATACTTCTCTTTGCTTATCAGTATATTCTTTACTAAAAGCATTGACTAAATCTCCTGTTCCTGTACCATCTTCATATTTTTGAAGTAGAATATTAAATAGACCGTTCTTCTTATTACTATACTTTTTTAAGTGTGGAAGAGCTGCACCTAGAAAACCTTCAACTTCTTGTATTTCATCATATGTTTCTCTTTTAGTTTGGTTAAAGGCTCTTTGGTTCTTTTGGTGTATGAAGCTTAAAAATATATTGTTTACTCTTGATATATCAGTACCTTCTTTATCAAATAAACCAACATCTTTAAAGTCCTTAAACATATCAAGTAAATCAATATTCTTATTAAACTCTTTCTTAATACCTAATTCATAAAGAGACACAAGTTTTTCATTTAAAAGGGTAGTTAAAACTCTTGCTTCTGAAACAATAGGTTGGAATACCTCAACTAATCCTTTAGCATATTTTTCTTCTTCTTTAGTGAAGTACGAACTAAATACACTTTCCCAGTTACTTAATACTTGTTTAGCATATACAATATCAGAAAAAGATAGGTTATCTCTATGTAACATTGCATCTATTTGTTCTAAATCTTTTTCTCCTAAACTAGCAAGTTGTTCTAGTCCTTCTATACTTTGAAGACTTTCAAGAGATTCCTTACTAGATAGTTCATTGATAAGTTCAGTTAAGAACCTAAATCTAGTTTCGTTCTTTCTTTTAACCTCTGCACTCTTACTAGTAGTTATAGCTGTTCTAGTTATATCTAACATACTACTAAGTTTCTTAATTCTTGAATTATTAAGAGATAGTAATTTAGCTTTTCTAGTCTTATTAAGGTCTTCTTCACTAGCAAATTCTAAATTAAATCTAGCAGTAAAGTCTATTTTATATTGACTATCGGGATCGGTATCGTTTCCTTTTCTTTTCTTACTTTCTCCAAAAGTAAGTTCATTTAAATCAACACTAGTACCCTTTTCACTAACGATTACATAATTTGTATTCTTAGTTGTTACTTCAAGGTTACTAAAAGTCTTTCTAATTAAGGAAGCAATTTCAGCACCATTTTCTACATACTGAAGTTCACCCTCTTGTACAAGTCCAAATACTTTATTAATACCTTTAGCATCAGTAATAAAAGATTTATCTTCTTTAAATTCTTCAAACCTTTTACTAAGTATAGTCTTTTCTTTTCTACTAAATTTAGTTTTTTTATAATCTTTAATTAAGAGTATAGTCTTAGTAACACCAGCTTCAAGTAAACTATCAGGATTAATATCATCTTGAAAGATTCTATCCCAAGCACTAGCTTTACCTTTAACAACTTTATTTAATCCTAAACTTCTTAATGCTCTAAGTATTAAAGAAACAAGTCTTTCAAGTAAAGACTTTTTATTCTTATCTTTAACAAGGTTTAAACCATTTTGAATTTGAGGATTATAGAACATAGCGGCTATAAATTCATCTACATTAGTTAAGGCATAGTAATGTTTATTACTTTCCCCTTTAATTGCATATGTCTTTAATAGACTATCTCTTAAAGCAGTTAAATTAATATATAAATCTCCCTTCTCTTTAGCTTTGTCTACTGCTTTTTGAACTTGAATAGAAACAGCATCGTTTTTAACAGTTTTAAGTCTCTTTTCAATAAGAGCTACAGTTGTATCAGGGTCTTTTAAAAGGCTAAAGATAGTTTCTCTAGCTTTTACTTTCTCTACTACACCAAGATATTCAGCATATCCTGCAGGGTTATTAGCTTTTAAGTCTGAAATATAATCATCTCTTATTTGAGAGAGTTGTTCATAATATACAGTATCTTTTAAAGCTTTACTTAGAGTAAAAGCGTGTAAGAATTCTTCTACTATAAGATTATGTGTATTATTCTTATTATAGTTCTTACCATCTAATATAAAATTGTTTAGCTTATTAACATTTAAACTAATACTAAGAATTTCCCCATTAAGAGCCTCTACAACACCATTAGCAGTAGGGCTATCAAATAAGTTTAGTTTCATGTGTGGATTTTGCTCTATAAGTGAAGGTAAAGCGTCCATCATTACATCATACATATAGTTTCTAGTTACATCGGTACTATTTGCTTTTAAAACATCTAAGATGTTACGCATAGTATTTTCAGTATCAGTATGCTCTATATTAAAAGTTTGTTTAACTCTTTGTATATTAGTAAGACCTACTGTATTTTTAGTTCCAGGTTCTACATTACTAAAGTCTTCTCCTTCTTTTAAGTTATCATTAAAAGAAATTCTATCAGAGGTATTATTAACAATTCCTTTAAACTTAGCAGTATCAAATATAATAACGTTACCTAGTCCATCTTTCTCAGAAACTTTCTTAATTAAGTGTTCTTCCCCATCATTGATATAGGCTTCTACCATAGACAGATATTCTTCTTTACTTCCTGTTCTAGTAGACCATTTAACTTCATCTTCTTCTTTAGTAACATAAACTACATCATTGTTTAATGTTTTCTGTAGTAGTAATGAATTCCAATTAGCAGCAGAATCTTCTGCTTCAATTATCTTATTATTATAAGGTACAATACTTTTAATAGTATCTACACTAGAATCAAATTCAGCAAAGAAGTTATCACTATCACCTGCAAAGTCTATAACTTTATATATAGCGTTTTCTTCAACAACTCCTATCTTCTTAAATAGAACTTCTATTCCCTCTACATATCCTCTACCCATATTAGGTGTCTTATCTTCTAAAGGAACTAAAAGAGTTTCTGAATTAGGATCATAATTTGCAGTATCAAATTCAGTAGTAACAAGTTTAGGTAAATGTTGTAATAGTTGTGTAGTAAACCTTGTAGTTAAAAGTTTAAAGTCCTTGTCTTTCATATTATTGAAATCCGCACCCCTTACTTTCTCACCTACTCCAAGAGCTTCAAAAACTTCAGCAGGAATATACTTAATAAATTGCTTTCTAAACTGAACACCACCAGTTACATATTGGTGTCTTATTAAGTCCATTGCAATATCTTTACCACGGTATTGTATTGCTCCTTTATTATACCAAACACTTTCATCTTGTAATAGTTCTATAATAGAAGATGATATAAAATTCATTTGAGTAGTTTCATTGGTAGCATTAAAAACTATAGTACCAATAGAATAATCTCCCCCTCTACTAATATTTAAACGAGCTAATAGATAGTTATTATTAAAACGACTAACATCTTGGCTTTTAATATCAGAAAGAATAGTTGCAAAAGATTCTTTATCTCCTCTATCAACTAGTAGTCTTTTACGTTCTTGGAAAACTGTTCCTGTATATAAATTATCAAAGAAACCACTATATAAGAATTGTCTTGTATAGTTAATAGCCTTACGTTTTAAGTCTACAGTATCTTTTAAAGTAGATTCATAACTCTCAAGTTTAAGCTTTTGATAAGCTATATTAGAAAGAGTCTCTATAACACTATTTTTATAAGGGAATAAAGAGTCATTAGAGTTATATATTTCATTACCTTTCATAACTCCATAAACTGCCATAGCTCCTACAATAGTTGTAGGTCTAAGAAAAATATCTCCTTTTTCTCCTTTAGCATAAGATACGAAACCTGTATCTAATAATTGTGCTTCTGTTTCTTCATCGAGTTTTCCATTAGGAACTTCAAAGGTTTCTCCTAGAAGGTCTAAAACATCTTGAATACCCGAAGCACCAAGTTCTCTAATTTGCTTTTCTTTTTCATTTAAATAAACTAAAGAACTACCAAGTCCTCCACTACCATCAATATTAATAGCTTCTTGTACTTCAGTTAGTCTACCAAAAATACCTTGTGTAAATAGATACCTTTGAAGTATAGCAGTTTGTTGTACTTTGAAGTCTTGTTCAACTTGTTCATTGGCAAAGAAATTATTATTAGTTTTAATGTTCTCTTTTAATGCTTCAACATTAAAGTTAAAACTAGCATCTTTTAAATCAACTTCTTTAAAGTATTTACCTGTTTCTTCGTATTCTTCTTGGCTATTAAGATGCCCTCCATATTTCTTATGAAGTTCCTCTAGTCTTTGTACTCCTTTATAACCTATAGAAGGATCTTTCACCTTCATACTAAGTTCTGTATATTCTTTTACAATAGGTTGGTTAATCATATAAACAATAAAGTCAGCAGGATAACCCGACATAACCATTCCTACTATAAAATTATAAGTTTCACTATTAATGTTTAATTTACCTAATACTTGTAGATTTTCATTATCTACAGCAGAAGTAATTAACATAGAGAAAACATCTGATTTTGTTAAAGTAGACCCATCAAGTCTAGTATCAGATAAAGTCTTACTCCATCTAACTTTACCATTACTTTTTGTACCTATACCAAAAACAACTTTCTTATTAGTAAATCTTCCTTTTTCATCTTTAGCTTGAAAGTAGTGTTTATTAGTATCAGTATCTTGTAGTAACACATTTAAAGTAGATGCTCTAGCAAATACTCCAATAGCGTCATTACCATTAGAACCACTTAAAAACTTACCTTTAAATTGTTCTTGTGATATAGGACTATAGAAATCATCGTTACTAACAGTTAGTTCTTCAAGCTCTTTAGCAAGGTCTTCAAATACGTTTTCATCTAAAGGTGCAAGTATTTTCTTTTGTACTACATCATTAGGATTAGAAAGTATAGCTAATTTAATATCAAGAATACTATTAAATAGTCTTTGATTTTTTTCATCATTACCTACATTATGATAATCTTCATCAAAAGATTCTTCTGAAGTTATATAAGTAGAAGGAATTTTATTAAGTTTTCCATCTAAGTCTGTAGCGTATTCATAAAAATTAACATATAGTTTATCAATATCAAAGTCACTTCCCATCTGAACAGTAAATTCAGAAGGAGCTAAAATAGTTTCAGAATATTCATCTGGAAGGAAACCTACTACTTTCATATAAGACATAGAGTTAAGTCCTTGAGTAGGTATTCTATAACCAAACATTTTAAGTAAGTCTTCAGATATTTTACTAGTATCTATATACCCGTCTTTAGTCATGAAGTCTTTAGCGGAGATAACATTGCCTTCACTATCTCTAAACTTAGAAGGTATCATTATTTCAGCAGGACTGCCTTCTTTTTGTCCTCTAAGAGTAAAGTCTCCTCTTTCATACCATTCTTTATCAAATACAATTCCAGTACGATTGGCTTTAATAAATTCAGTAGCTTCACTACCTTCTTTTAATTGTTGAGGTCTAAAACCTACATTAGAAGAAAGAATAAAAGAATGTCCTTGAGATTTTAAACTACGTACTCTATTATTAACAATAGAAACTAATAGACTTTCAATCTTAGAAGATAAAGGAGAAGTCCATAAAGGTTGTTTAAAATCATATCCTCCTTTTTTATTCTCTACAATACCTAAATAAGATAAATCACTTAAAGGGTAATTACGTTGTTCAAATTCATCAAATAAAACCTTTTGTAGAACTTGTAAATCAAGAGACTTATTTTCTTCATCATATCCTAATTCTTCAACAAGTTCTTTATACTTGTTTTTAAACACCTCAACATAGTATCTATTGAATTCTTCTCTAAGAGATTGTCCACTTACATTTTGACCCGAAGCAGGATGTTTAAAATCTTTTACATTAAGAATATCAGTAAATATAAGTTTACGTTGTTGTGAACCATCTGTTATTCTTTTCTTACTTAAATCAACAGTATCTAATTGAATCTTATGTCCTTGTCTTGGACTAGTAATAACATTTTTAGATAGTTTAGGATTTCCTTTATCATCAAAAGTATTAAAACTTATATCTTCTTTGAATTTCCCTTTATTATCGTATAGGGAGAAAGTCTCGGTAGGTCTTCCTAGTTTAACAGCACTAGCAAAAACAACATGGTCTATACCATCCCTAACCATAGCAACTCTAAGATTATCTATTTCTAAGTTTTGAGTAATTTGACTAATTAAAGGTAAACTAGATTGTTTAACATAAAGAGAACGAAATACGTTACCATCTTTATAATTATTAAAGTAAACAGGCTTATAAGAGTTTACTTTATTACGATATAGAATATTATTAATTTGTTCTAAATCAGAAGGAGAAAGTTTTTTTCTTTTTTCTAAAGTAATTAATCTAGTTCTATCTTGTTCTGTAATGTTTCCTCTTTTATATTCAATAGTTGCCCATTCTTTAAATGTAGATACACCTTGACCATCTCCACCTGCCATATTACCATATGTTCTTCTAGCTCTTTCTTTACCAAATAACTTTTCGTGATATTCAATATTAGAACTTATAGAAACACCTTCAATACCTAAATCTTCTACATCAGTTATAACAGCCCATGTTACTTTTTCATTTACATCAGAGATTATATCAGTTCCTGGAGCAATTTGAGAAGCAAGTCTCTTACCTATGTTATCAAATGTAGATTTAATATCATTAGCTATATCTCTTTCTATACGATTTGCATAAGAGTATTCGTCAGTTTCATCTTTTTTAATATCATACAAGTTATCTTTTCTGTTACTCTTATAATATAGAGCAGGATCACCAGCAAATAACTTAAAGAAATTAGCATTACTTATAAGATAGTTAATAACATATTCATAAGCAATTCTATCAACATTTGTATCAAATCCTTTTTGAGTAAAGTTAGTATCTACGAATCGTAGTCTACCATTTCTTACAATATCAAAGTCTTCCCAAATTTCTTTCTTATTTCTTTTAAGATTATCTATATGACGTATAACTGCTTGTTTAAGTTTAGCTTTAAGAGAAGCACTTTGGTCTATATCTTTTAGAGTTTTAGATACTATAGCTCCTTCATCATCTCTTTCTACGTCAAATAAGAAGTTATCATCCATATAATTCAACTCTGGAATAAAGTAGAATAGTTTAGATGCTTCTTCATAGTTTTCTATATTAGGAACATCATCATTAAATTGTTGTGCTCTTATTCTATTATATTCAGGCATAACAACCTCATCTAAAAGAATATCATATATATAACTATCAGCATCAATGTTTCCATCACTATTTACTTCTACGTTATATATCATACTGTTTAAACCCATAGGTGTTTTCTTATCAGAAAACGTAGGAGCAAACAATTTACCATTTCTATAAGTAAAAGGTTTTTCAATACCGTCAACAGTAATGTTTCTTAGTTTATCACCACTTTCATTTCCTTTATTGAAATATAGATTTAAAGAAACTTGTTCATAACCTGCACTAGATAACTTATTTAATCTTTTAGCATTAAAGTTTCTTTTGGTTATAACATTGGTATCAAAAGTAAAGTAATTAAAGAATTGAGTAAACTTTGTATTCTTAATTTCACCAGTCTTTTCATCATATAGTTCATCTAGTAAACGACTTTTACCTTGAAATACATCATCTTTAATCTCTTGTAGAAGTTTTGGATTTGTTTTTAAATCTCTTAATCTATCTGTTAAGTATTTAGGCAAAGCATAACCATATATGTTTTTACCTTCTCCATTGGTATATGAGGAAGCATATAACTGTGTATTAAACCTAGTAACATACTTACCAAATTCTTGAATATAACCATCATTAAAGATAGGTGTATTTTTGATATTAATCTTTCGTAGATTATTGTCTTTATCTAGTAGTACTGTTCTTAATGCACCAAAGAAACCAGCTTTATCATTAAGATTACCTAATCTAATCTTGTTGCCTTTTGATTTATAAGAACCTGTATATAGATTACTTAAAAGTTCATCACTAAAGGTGAAACCTAAACTAGAAAACCCTTCACTTAATTCTTTGATAATTTCTTCATCAGGTAAATAAGATTCTTGTCTAATTCTGTCTATATCAATAGAGGCATTACCTTTTAAACCACTTCTTAATTCTTTAAGTTTTAGTTTTTGGTGTTCTCTTGCAGTAAGAAGTAAGCTATCAACCTTCTTAAAGAATTCTAATACTTTATCTTTATTAAAAGTTATATCTTCTTTGTCATCAATCTCTTTAACCAAATCTGAATTATAAAAATCATCTTGCCAAGTCTTTAGTATAGCAAGGGAATTTTCATTAGAATTAGTAGATTTATTAGCAAGGAAAATGTTTACTTTACTTAGTTCTCCTTGTGCAGTACTTCTACTTTCAGTCATATATGTAGTTATATGATTAACAGTAGCTTTACTCATATTAGTTGCAAAAGCGTTCTTATCAGCAGAGTTTAGACCTTGTAATCTAGTAACTAGATTTTGCATATAAGGTTTCTTTTCTATATGAAAAGATAGTTCCTCTATATAAGTATCAAATAATGAATTATTATTACTTACTTTACTTTCATAGTTTTTATATGCAGTAGCCAAGATTAACATAGCTTCATCATAAAGTCTATCAAAAGGAACAGTAACATCTAAGCCAAATATAGTCTTATTCTTTAATATAGGAACCTTTATAACGTCTTTACCTTTACGTATTACTTTATAACCTGTTAAGTCAGCGTCATTAATACCTATAAGAATGTTTTTAACATTAGCAGATAATTGGTCTTTACCATTTAAACTAAAAGTATATTCATCATCAAAGTTAGTTCTTATATTCTTACCTAATTCTTGCTCTTGTTCTTCTATTTCATCATTGTCTTGTTTAATAGAATTAATTAGAGTATAAGATTTAATCTTATGAGTAGCAAAAGACATTAATTGATCAACGTTCTCTAGAGCTAGTAAAGCAATTCTCTTATCTTCAGGGAATTGTTCAACCTTATTTTTAAGGTATTTAATAGGGTCTTTCTTAGACTCTAAAACTTTATATAAATCGGTATTTTTAAAGTTCTTTCCAAAGCTTTCTAAAGATTTTCCACTTTCTAAACCTTTAATAAGTAATGTATAACTCTCTTTAATATTCTCTTGAAGCCTAAGATAATTCTCTACATTCTTTTTAAAAGTTTGTTTAGCTTTATCTGCTGTAAATACTTTTGTTTTCTTTTTAGCATTAGCAATACCAAGAAGGTCATTAATACCTACATTCTTTGTTATAATAGACACAATAGCTTCAACAAACTTATCTTGATATACAACAGGAAAGTTAGGAATATAAAGTTCCTTATTCATAACCTCTTGAATAAGTTTTCCGTCTTCATCGTTTACTTCAATAATACTAAGCATCTCTTCTGAAAGAGCTTCAAGTTCTAGTTCTTCAGATAAGTCTTCGTTCTCTGTAATATTGAAAGCCATATCAACATCACCAAAATTATGTTCATCTTCACCATCATCTTTAGGAGTTTCTTTGCCTTCTTCTGCATCAAAATAAACACTCTTTTGAACTTTATAAACTACTTGATCTTCTACTATAACTCCTACTATATCAACAGTTGTATTATCTTTAATAAATTCATCATATTCTAATACACCTCCTTCTCCCTCTATTGAGGTAAAGGGTATAAAAGCTTTTCGTCCAACATTATTTATATTAAAGTTTACTCTTGTTTGTTTAAGAAGAACTTTAAGAACGTTTAGATTTTCTTCTAATGTTTCTTTGTCTAAAGAATTGTTATTTTTAACTTCAAATTCTAGAACAGCAAGCTTCTCTTTACCCGCTTTAAAAGAAATTCCATCAAAGGTTCTTTTCATAAAGAATATAGGTCTATTATACTTAGATATAGCTTCGTTTATATTAAAGTCATTTTCATTAAATGTATTAGTTTGAATGATGTTTTGAAGTAGGTTATTAAAAGCTTCATAATCAGCTCTTTCAAAGCTTCTTAAATCAATTCCTTTAGCTTTGTACCTAGCTATTTTATCAAAATCACCAGAGTCTAATGTTTCTTCTCCACTTAGTTTTAATCTAAATAAATCTATAACAGTATCAATTTGATTAAGGTTTAGATAATCTCTATGTAAAGGATAAAAGTCAAAGGAACCATCTTCTTCTGGTATTAATGCATAAGGTACACCTGTAAGATACTTTCTATCTTTTGTAGGTGTAATATTATCTTCCTTATTTTCGTTAATTCTAAAAGAAGTACCATCGAATATAGCAGTTTTTACACTAGATAAATTAACTTTAGTCTTTTGACGTTTAGTCTTTATTAAATGTCCTTTGCTTACAAAATTAACCTTTGTAGCAATATTATCTCCTTTAATTACTTTTTGTCTAAGTACTTCTAATTGAAGTTTCTCATTTTCTAAATTAGTTTTTTCAGCAACAAGGTTTTCTGAATTAATAAATTCAGGAACGTGTAGAAAAGCATCTTGTAAGATTTGACCATTAACTATAATAGCAATAGGAGCTTTTTCTAAAGCACTAAAAGTATCTTCAGGTTCATTAACTTTCTTAACTTTAGTAAACCACTCTCCGTCTTTTTCAAAGGTAGTAAAAATAGTACCATCTTCTTTAGTCATACTCTCAACAATCTCAAAACTAACCTCATCTCCTATTTTAATACCATCAGGTATTAAGAGTCTAGGATCAGTATTAAAATTAAAGTTATGAACTGTTTGCTTATCTATTAAATTTCCTCCTAAGTAAACTCTTTTACTTCCAATTACTTTATAAGCAACCTTGGTAGCTGCATGAAGAGTTTTAGCAGAAGTATAAGTATCTTCATTTTCAAACTCAACATCTTCTACTAGTATTCCTTCTGAAAGAGCTATTTCAGCTACTGCATTTTGTTTATTATTTTCTTCTATTTCTTCAAGAGTAGGAATAGGGAAATCTTCTAAAGTACCTGATTGTTCTTTACGTTTTCTTTCTTGGGCTTCTTGGTCTCTTTCAGCTTTAGTCTTAACAATGGTAGAGTAAAATTTATTTAAACGTTTCCCTGTTCTATAAGATACATAACCTTGTAGTTTATAGAATATTCTTTTAGTAAGTTCAGCTCCTACTTCTTCATTAATAGTTTTAACAATTTTATCAAAACTATCATCTATAGTAAGACCACTACCTGCTAATAATTTAACAACTAGTGTTTCAAAATTTCTAACCTTATCTCTATCTTCTTCTTGATTAATACTTTCAATAAAATCTTCAGTAGACTCTTGGTCAGTATCATCAGACACACTAAAAGAAAAAGTGCTTCCATCTATTTCATTGGCTATATCAACAGAAGCTTGAGTGTTTAGGAAATTGTTTAGTCCTTCTTCTAGTGTATTATCTGCACTAATAATAGATACAGCGGAATAAGATAAATCATCTCCTCCTATTTTAGTAAGTGCATTATAAAGCTTAGTAATACTTTTAGCATCTTTATGTCCTGCATTATCTTTATAATACTTTTTAAGAACCCCAGCAACTAAATCTTCTTTTACTGCTACTGATTTAACTTTACTAAGAACACTATATAAAGAATCAATAACTTCTCCATCAGATAAATCTAAAGTTTCTATGATAAGTTCTTTAGTAACATTTTCAGAAGGAAACTCTGCTAAGTTTTTAATAGGGTTTTTACTAGTAGGTTTTTTATTTGCTTTAGAATTATATTTAGGATTGATTTCTAAAACAACTTCTCCTTTCCATTGTTGAGTAGGGTCTTCTTTAAGTTGAAATGTTACAGTAGCTCCTGCTCTTCCTTCGCCTTCTCTTATTTCTAAAACAGTTACTATTTCTGCTCCTTCGGGAACTTGGTCAGACATACTTCCATCTGTATTTTCTGTTTCTTTGGGTACTGTATATTTATCCCCTAAAGCAACATTAAGAGGAATAGAAGCGGTGCTTCTTTGTGTAGAGTCTTTATCACTTCTATTGAAAGTATAAGAAGTTTTAGTTAGACCTTTACTCTCTTTAGTTGTAGCAAAAAAAGTATGTTTTCTTCCTTTTTTATCTGTATCTGTATGTACTACTGTTTCTTCTTCTCCTTTTTCTTCTTTAGTTTCTTCTTCTCCTTCTTTGTCTTTTTTTGCTTTATTATATTTAGATTTTCTAGACGCTTCTTTGTCTTTAGCCTTTTGTTTAGCTACCGCTCTAGCGTGTTCTATTGACGCTTTACGATGTTGTTCTTTGGCTTTCTGTTGTCCTTCAAAAGAAGTTAAATCATTAAAACTATTTTCACGCATTTCAATAGCAGTATCTAATTCTTTTAAACTAGCAGCCAAACTAGTGAATTGAATATAAGGATTTGTTTCTTCTAATAGTTCTATAAACTGTTCAACTTGTGCTGTAAGAACTCTTGTTCTTTTCTTACTATCCTTAAGATTTTCCTCTTTAGTATGTAAGTCTTTTAATAGAGTATCTTTATCCTTATCAAGTTTATTTAAAGTCTTTTCAATTGCAGATATTTGTTGAGTATTATCTGTTCCTGGAGTTCCTTTAGCTACTTTTAATCTATCCTTTTCTTTAGCAATGCTTTGATCTAATTTACTAATTTCAGTATTCTTGTCTTCTACTTCTTTTGTTAACTCTCCTTCAACAGTTGCTTCGAGTTCTGTTTGGTCAAACTTATATGTACCTGTTTCAACATCAAAAGTAAAACTACCTTCACTAACATCAGTAAGTTCTTCTATCTTAGGGTTTATAACATCTAAATATCCTTGAAGTTTCTTTTCTCTATTCTTTTTAAGGTTCTCGAAATAGTACTTCTCAGAAGCCAAATCATAGGCTGTGTTACCTTTATATAGTTTACTGGTACGTTCATATATATTTTGTAATGCGTCCAATGTGGCTATTCTCTCGGCTATTACAGGGCGGTAGTTATTCTCTCCTTCAACATCATAACCAAGTCTTATAGCTTCTTCATCAGTAAGACTACTAAGGGATTCTAAAGAAGATTTAAATTCGTCTCCTAAACCACTTTGAAAAGCTTGATAAGCTTGAAAAGTAAATAGTTGTTCTTTTGTTTCTTCTATCTTTCTAGTATTTTCTTCTACATCAATACCATCTTCAATATTACCATAAAGAACATTAATCTTATTATGCAGTTTAGTTTGTTCGTCAACTGTTAAAAAGAAATCTCCTGTATTTTGTTTTTCAGCTTTAGACCATTTAGAGAACTGTTCTCTTAAATCTTCTTGGGCTGCATATTCTTTTTTATATCGTTGGTAATCACTAGTTCTTCTACCATCTTTACCTTTACGTAATTTAAGATATTGACCACTTGAAGTTAGTCCTGTTTGTCCAACACCTCCAGCAAGTCCTAATAAACCTGCTTCAAATCCTTCAAGAGTACCCATGTCTTTTAGAGCTTTAGATAAGCTATAATTTTCATCAGTAGCATATCTTTCAGAAAGGAAATTAACACTTTCTTCTAGATACTCTTGTGCTCCTTCTGCTGCTATTTTCTTAGCACCACCTAAAGGAGTTCTTTTCTTAATAAAACCTTTTTTGGTATTATTTGAACGTCTAAGAAAGGGAGCAACACTTGTTAAGTTAAGAAGTATATTCCATTGATTGAAATTAAAAGCCCTATCTCCAGCTTTTAATGCTTCTCCTCTAGCTTTAATCTCAGATTCTTTTTCTCCTAATCCAGCAATATTAGCTTTGTTTTTAGCTTCTTCATATACAGTATTATATACATCAGTTGCAGTTCCAATACTTTCAGCCGTAGTTAATAAATATGAACTTGTAAGAGTATCTATAAAAGAAGCAGGGTTTAAAGAAGTTTTACCAAGAGAAACAGCCTTAGCTACATCATCTATCTTAGTTCCTTTTCCTATTGTTCCTTTTAGAACATTTGCAATTTTTGTTCCTCTTGTTCCTGTCTTAGCTATTGCTCCTGCTGTTCTAGTAGCTAAACTAGCACCCCCAGTAAGATAACCTAAAGCAACAAAAGCAGCAACAGATGTAGCTAAACTACTACCTCTATCTGCCCACCATGCAAAGTCTCCTATTTCTAAAGCACCATCAGGGTTCTCCATGTAGATATCAAAGTCTCTACTAACCTGTTCCTTCCATTCGCCCATAGCTTCAGATATAGGGTTACCATAAGAATCTCTTTGAGTAGCAAAGTTAAAAAGACCTTCTCCTATATTAGCACCTTGTTGTATAAATTCAGGAAGAACATTAAGAACAAACCTAGCAGTAGCATTTCCTATTTGTTCTAAGTTATCTTGATTTAAAGCTCTGTTTAAATCATTATTTTTTCCTTTAATAGGACTATCTAAATAGTCTCTATAATCTTCAATACCTTTACCATAATTAATACTATCAAGTTCATTAAAACTCCCAGGATTAAAAGCTTCAAAAGGAGTCTCACTTTCAGGTACATCTATATACTTCTTTTTAAATTCAGCAGGGTCTAAAGAATAATCTCTTTCAGTAGTTTTATTAGGGTTCTCTGAAGTGAATGCAGGTTCTTCATTATCTAAATCAACAACACGTCCTTCCCCTTTATTGGTATTGGGTTGTTTCTTCTTTTTCTTTTTATCCTTATCTTTATCAGTATCTGTAATACCATTAACTCCCTCTGTTTCAGAAGGAGTAAGGTTTAAAAGAGTTTCTTGATCTTGTGGTTCTATTTTTGGAATATTATCGTCGTTCATTTTGCTTTGATATTATAATTTATTAACTTCTGTAGGAGTAAGATAGTAGTCGCTATTAAATTCTATATGTATATGGTCATTATAGTTACCTAATACATTTACAATTCCATACTCTCTAGCTTTATCTTTATCTGTATTCCATAGTTCTAACATACTCATTGCTGCAGGATTCTTAAGTAAATCCAATGCTCCAAATTCTTTATGCTTAGACTTTTCAGCTCCGTCTTCTACAATATTATTTACATCACGACCTCCGCCTGTAACCATTAATGTTTTACCTTCTTTACTAAAATCAGAAAACAAAGCAGAAATCTTATTTCTACCTTCTGTATTAAGACTTACGAAAGGTAATTCAACATTAGTACTAATTTGAGCAGAAGGAATAATCTCATTTAGAGGATAATAATTATTATCAGTAGAATAACCTCCTACGGCATTTGCTAGTTTAGATGTTTTGGTGTCTACTGTTGCTCCATTACTGAAACTATTTTCATACCATCCATAATCTTGATAAATGGTTTCTGTATTTAAAGCTCCTTTATCTCCTGTTCCTCTGCCTATAGCTTCAAATAAACTAGCTCTTTCAAAAGTCTTAGTAGGACTACCTAAATCAGCAGGTTTAAACCAATCAGCAAAACCAGCAACTCTGTCTTCTCCACTTTCAGATTCTTTTAAGTGAAAAGGACTCTTTTGTGCATTACTATTCCATAGATAATATCTAGGCTGTCTAGCTTTGCCATCTTTATCTACAATAGGTTTTTCATTTTCATCTAAATCACTTTCATGATAACCTAAAATACCTCTACCCCATGTTTTGCTCTTTTCTCTATTTGAAGCATCTGCAACACTTCCATAAGTATTTTCTCTAATAACTAAAGTACGATTATTGTTTTCATTTTTACCTAGTTTATAAGGAACAAATTGATATTCTGCTTCTGCTATTTCCATATTAAAAAGTTGTCCTTCAGCGGCAGTATATAGAGGAAGTTGATTAAAACGCTCAAGAGAACCATCAAGTACATTAAGTACATTGTTAGTAGCCAGTAACATTTCTTTTTTATCTGTTTTTAGAGTATCAAAATTATTAATCAAATTTTGTTGTAGACCTGTCATAGCTTGTCTAACTCTATTTTTCATTACCTTTGAATTATTATTACCAGACTCTAAAGGAACTAAAGCTACAAACTCTTGATCTACTCCTCCTATTTTATACTTATGAGCAAACCTAGTAACAAGCTCACCATTGATAGGTGAAGTCATTATATTAATTTCTGTATTATCTTTAGTTAAACCATAACCTTTAGTTGCTTCTCCTAATGGGGTTCCTTCAATAGTACTAAAATTATCTATATCAGTTAACATAAAATCTTCAAGACTAGACATAACTTGTTCGTATTCTTGAAAAGGTAGTCTTTGTTTTTGTGTGGTATCTGCTAAATTTATTTCATACATTTGATAATTTTGATGTAGAAGATTTCCTTTACCTTCTTTCTCTAGTTTTGACATAGCACTTCCAATACCAAATCCAAAATTGTTTAATAAAGTGCTTTTATGACTTGTATCTCCAGATTTAGTACTTATCTCTTTATCTAGTAAATCATAATATTGGTCTTTAGACAGCCTTTGTTCTTTATTTTCAAAAGTTGCAGACGGGTTCATTTCTTGGTATAAACCTTGATATGTTTTTTCTTTAGGTGATAAAGCAAAACCACTAAGATTAGGAGTAGCAGGTCTTCCACCATCTAAGAAGTTATTATATCTATCAAAAGAGGACTCTCTAAAGTCTTCATAGTTTTCTATACTAGGTCTATTATCTCCTGATAAAAGGTTCTTTTGTTCTCCAAAACTACCTCGACCTTTAAGCATATTAAAAACACCTCTAGAAGTTGTTTCAGAAATAAGGTTATTTCCTTCTACTTTTTTACTTAGGGCTTCTACTGTAGCTTTTCTTTCTGCAATCAAAATTTCATTACCATCACCACTGTCTTTTATATCGTCATACTCTTTTTGGGCAAGACCTAAAGCTGAATTTAATTCTGTTTTAACTTCATTAACTTTCCCAAAATGAACTAGAGTATTACTAGTTCCAACAGTAGGATTAGTAAATATACCTGTATTAAATGGACTGATTTCTGTTTCAGCTCCTGTTGTTAATGCATCACGTTTAAATGTTTGTAATGTTTCATCTACAAACCCAAACTTGTTAGCATTAGTACCAGCAAACCCTTGACGTAAAGAGTCGTCTTTAAGTAGTTTACCTATTTCAATTGTTTCTGCGGTTTCATCAAAGGGGAAACCACCATCTACTGCTTTTTTTGCTCTACCTTCTAATATAGCATCAAAGTTATTAGAATAGTAATCTTCATAAGCTTTAAATTGGGGGGTACCTCTTTGATAAGGATTATCAGCACCTACTAATCCCATAGCGTCTTCTTTAGTAAATCCTCCTTTATTATTTAAAGTTTTAGTTACAGCAACATAAGCAGAATCTTGTATAGACCTGTTTATATTAGGCTCATTCTTCATGAAGTCTAAAGAAAACCTTTTAATGTCTTCATTAGTTACTGTTGTTCCTTTCTTAATATAATCATATCCTGGGATATCTTTACCAACTACAAAAGTACCATTTTCATTTCTCTTAAAAGTACCGTCAGCTTTAAAACCAGAAGTTATCGTATTAAGTTCTACAGCAGTTTCTGTTTGTGTTAATTCTCTAGGAGCTTGATAAGGTACATAAGTTTCATTCCCTTCTTCGTCTATTGCAACTCCAGGATTATTTCTTACTTCTTGTCCTTTTTGAAAGTCTACAAAATCTTGAGATAAATCTCCTTCTGCTAAACCTTCATTAAAAGCTTCTGAAGCTTTTCTATCTCTTATTACGCTTCTTAGATTAAATTCATCGTAACCTCTTTTTACTAGTTTTTGTGTGTCTCCAACCATATCTTCAAAGTTACCTTCAGCCTTAGCCTTGTCGAACTCATCTGCATATAGTTTATTAAAGTTATTAAGCCAATACTCTCCTCCTGGAGCTGTTTGTAGACTTAGTAACTGTTCTTGTTTAGTTTCAAAATTTGCTTTCGTTGTGTTATATCTTCCAGCCTCGGTTTTTGCAAGTAATGCTTGTTCTTTAACTGTATCACCTAACTTTTTAGGAGCATATTTTGAAAATGTATTTGTTTCAAAAGGGTTCATAGTTTGTTTTTAATTTAGTTTGTTCTTTAATGCTGCTCTTAGTCTCCTAACAGCAGAGGTGTCTAAATTTCCTGATTCTAGTTGTTCTTTAGCCCATGCTTCAAATTTCTCAGGGTCTTTTCTAAAGACTTCTAATTGTACATCATCTTTTAGTATAGTTCGGACTTTTAAACTTTCATTATTTCCAGCATAGATATCTCTATAAAGAGCTATTTTATCTTGGTCTAAAGCAAGTTGTTCTTTTTTGTCTTTAACTGCACCTATATCAGATACTACATTAGCAACGTTAGCAGATGTTTCTTTTCGTTGTGCTAATTTTCTTTCTAATTTTTGATCAGCATTTCTATTAACAATCTGTGTATTTCCAGCCGCAACTCTAGTTTGAAGACTTGTTGCAGCATTTTTATTAGCGGTTTCTTGGTTTTCTTTTCCAGCTAAGATTTGGTTCTCTGCATTAGCACCTTGTAAATTAGCGGCAATAACGGCTCCTCTAGCTGAATTAGAATTACTAGTATTTTTCTTTACAAATTCAGCAGAACGATTAACTGCATTTTTTACATTACTTAATTGGTCATTAACATTTACTTCATTCTTAAAACTAGGAGTTCTATTTAGTTGAGGTGCTTGGACTCTTGGTTTTGTAGCTGTATTAATAGCGTTAACTACATTATCAGCAAATAAGAAAGCGTTTTTAAAGTCGTCTTTGTCTTCTGCATATTCAGGAGCAGCAGAGTCTCCTTGTGAAGTATCAGTATGACTTTGACCTAAATCAGTGCCAAGAAAAGCTTTTTTTATTGTTCCTCCCATAGCTTTTAAAGCATCTGGAGACACAGTTTGATTAGGATTAACAGTTGGGTTTTCAAGACCTTGAGCTACTTTCATTTGTTCTTGTTGATCGAACAATTGATTCTCTTGGGTTTCTATATTAGCAATTTCACGTTCTAAAGTATTTTGCTTTACACGTGTAGTTCCTTTACCTAATTGTTTTTGTAACCCTCCTTTCTTAGTTCCTAAGTCATTTGCTAAATCTGCAAAAGTCTTATTACTACCTTCTGGTTTTAGCTCAGCACTGTAAACCTTTCTACCATCTTTAATAACTTCTTCATCTTCAACCTCAACTTTAGGTTTTCCGTTTCCGTCTAATAGTTTAACCCCACTAGTATTATCAATCTTACTTTCATTATGTTTGTTGCCTTGAACTTCTTCAACATTAGAAGCAAGAGGAACTAAATCTCCTCCTTTTGCTTTATGTGAAGGTTCTACATAACCACCTAGTTTTCTAAAAAACGAAGCAGTACTTTCTCCTGTTGTTTCAAAACCTTGAGCTACATTTTCAGATTGAACATTAGCTTCTTGTGTTCTTAAAGAATTTTGTATTCTTTCCTGTCTTGCGTTTTCTAGTTTAGCAACTGATCTACCATGAGCAGCAGTTGCTGCACCAACACCTGTACTAACTAAAAGAGGTAATAAAGCACCTAAAACTGCTTTAGGTACTTCTTTTTCTTTTTTCTTACGTTTTGCGTATTTCATCTTATAGATTTATTAAGTTGTGTTTAACGTTTACTAATTTTAGACTGTACTTGTACTTCATTAACAAATACATCATGTTGAGTAGCATTATCCCAAATAAGACGTACTACTATAAATTTACCAATAAAATATGACTTATCAAACCAAATCTTATTAAAGTTTAGGTTATTTATGTCTAGCTTATCTCCCTTTATAAATATAGGCAGATTAGGATTAATAACTAAATCTCTTAGGTTATTAATCTTATATGTACCTTCTGCTAGACGAATTATATCTTTATTATCTAAATCTAATACAAGTTCTCCACTAGATTGGTCATAGTTAAATACAGCAAGTTTACTTATAGTCTTTTTAGTAATTGATAAGTCAGCAATAGAACTACTTAAAAAACTTTCAGTTATTAAAGATACATTATAAAGACTTTTACTAATAGCACTTTCAGCATTAAATATAAGGTCTATAAAACTTTCATATTGTTTACCAAAATAAACTCCTTTTTTACCTGTATTAAGTTCGTGTATAACACCTTTATTAACTTGATATGAAGATATAGGAAGGTTTTTAAGAGCGTATAATCTGTTCTTGAACTCAATATACTTACTAGTGGTAAAGTCATGAGAGCATAGCCAAAAATTAGCATCAAGGCTAAAACTTTGGGTAAAACTCTTGTCATTTTCAACTTCAATAGGTGTAGATAAATCGGGTGTAGGTTGTTCTATAAGTTCATCATAATAAGCATCTCTATCTCCTTCAAAAGGTACACTAAGACTAGAAGGATAAAGCTTACTAACATATAACCTATTATACTTTTCATCTACTCCTATACTAAAGCCTATATTTTCATAGGGGTTGTCGATAGCTTTTGAAATACCATTAACGTCTTCTCTATATTGTTTTTCAAACTCTAGAAGACCTATAAACTCATTTCTAACACCACGTTGAGTAATAACATTAACTTGTGGAGAAGCAAGAATAACAGCTCCTTGTAAATGGTCTATAGTAAGATAACCTACTTTAGTTAATACACAAGCAAATTTATGTTCACTTCCTATTTGACCTCTAGGTTTAGAAGATAAAGAAACAGGTTCATTTTCAAATATGTCTCTAGTTTGTAAGGCTATATCAGCATCAGAAGTAGTAAGTACATCTTTAACTTTAGCATACAATAGTGTATATCTCATTTGAATATATACCTCATTATCATTAGCTCTAATTGCTACACCATCTCCTTTACCGCTTTTTAGTTCTTTATAATTACTTGCAAAAAAGGTTCTAAGAGAGTTTATAATAAAACTTTCATCAGGGGTTAATGAACTTCGTATGATACGAAAAGGAAACTTATCTAAATAAGTTTTAAATATATCTAAAGTAGGAAACCCTGCAAAACTATTAGTAGTTGAGTTCTTAGAATTACCTGTAACTTCATATCCATAAATCTTACCTTCAAGTATAATTAAGTCTTCTGTATTCTCTGGAGAATAAATCTCACCATCTTCTTCAATAGAGTCTTTAATAGATAAAAATGAAGATGCAAATGCAGACGCTATTTTTACATTTATAGTACAATTAGAATAGTTAATAAAACTAGTGTTATTAACAACTGTATAAGCTAAACTACCACTAATCTTAGAATAAGAAACATCACCTATTTTAAAAAGAATAGCTCTATCAAAAGGGGAAGGCAAAGAATCATTTACTAAAGCAAGGGAATTTTTAGAAGCTATAATGTTTTGTTCTTGTAAAGTATAAAGGTTATCTTTAAAAGACATTAAAGCTACTATAGAACCACTTACACTAAAATTATAAGCACCATAATGAGTAGTTGTAATAGTTATTAACTTAGGATTAGCTACAAAAGGTGTATCTCCACCCGCTACAATAGGTAAGAACCCATCATCAGTATTTAGGTAATTATTTATAGAAGTTTCATTGTTTATAAAAAGACCCCCATCAACAAACTTAGAACCTTGTGAAGGATTGTTAGGTAGTTTATAATTATAACTAAAAGGTTTATTATAATACTTATTCTGATTAAACTCTTTATCATGATCTCCCCCATCTTTATAGGTAATTCCAAGGTCTACATCGACTGCTTCACTTCTTATTCCAGCGGCTTTATTTGGGCTAGATTTAGTAGCTAATATAAGTCGTTTAAAATGTAAAGCATTAATATTTAATGAAGGTTTAACTTCTTCTACTTCAGGAGAAAAGAAACAAAATTGATTATGTACCATCCCAGGAAAATTAGCTTCTCTATAAGCAGTACTAGCCATAATAGGAGTCATATTAACTAAATGTGATCTATCATTATTAGCATAACTAGTAGCCTCTAATTTTTCTTGAGGACTAGCAGGTGTTACAAGACCTTCTGCAATAACTAAACTATTACCAAAGTTTCTTTTAACAATACCTATTCTAACATTTCGTATCTTTTTTCTTACTGCAATAGGTACAACATCAAAGTTAGTAATCATAGCACCAGAAACAACATAAGAGTTTTTAATATCAAGTCCTGTATTGGCTCTTTCTTCTTCCATAACTCTATGGAAACTAACAGTCTTACCTTTTAAGTCTTGTCCTGCAAGTACACTACCATCATAATCAATAGTGCTATCATACTCATCATTATTAGGATAAGTACTTTTATTCATCCATAAACCAAATCTATCATAAGTACCTTTATTAACTAAATGAAATTGAGGTTTAAATTCAGAAGGTAAATATTTATTAAGTTCAAGTTCATAATCAGTTTCGTAAGAGGTTCCCCATATAGTTGCTAGTTCATCTTGTGTATAATCTAGGTTAGGAATATGAAACCAATCACTAATAGTCCCGTCTTTAAGTTCACATTGTACATTGAAAGAATAAACTTCATTATACATTAAATGTCTTTCAGAAGGATTATATTCAATATCGGGTGCTATACTAGGAGGTCTAGTTAATCCTGAAAGTCTAGGTACAATATTTAACATATTAGCGTACTTTTGAAACTTAAAGATATTAGGAGTATTAGCATTTAAACCTAGTATAGAGTCTTTATGAAGAGTTAGACTTTCTATCTTATTAAAGAAGCCTTTAGGTATTAATATTTCTGTATCTGCAATTTCATCATAATCTAAAATAGAATTAATAGAAACAGTTTCAGTACTAGAACTAATAGGTATTCTACGAGAACTATAAGACTTATCAAAAGTATCTCCTACAACATAAACCCCTATTTTAATATAATCATACAAAGTATAATCTAATTCAGTTAGTTCTACTCTAATACCTTTTTTAGATATTTGATTAGATACTTCTGAAATTTCTTCTAAAGATGCATATGTGTTAACTGTTTTAAACACTGTTTCTTCATTACCTCTACCATACTTAAAAGTAAGAAAAGCAACAATACCATCAATATTCCCTTCATCAGAATACCCTTCTATATTCCCTTGTGAGATATCAGGGAAAAGTTCTATTAAAGGTATTTTAACTTCTTCAAGAATACCATTAACTAAAGGTAAATCTAAGTTAGTAATTTTTGCTATTTTAGGAGTATTACTATTATTAAAAACACCATCAGCCCAAACTACTATAAGGCTTCCCTCAAAGTTATATTTATAGATACCCTCAATAGGTCTATTAAAATTAAAGTTACCTCTCATAACTACTGTTACTTGTTGGGTAGTGTAATTATATATACTAATTATAGAGTTATATCCTAGATTATATATAGAAGTAGGAACTTTAGAAAAATAAACAATTTCTTGATTAGTTTCAATTACACCAATTACAACCCCATCTATTAAATGATTGAACTTAGAACCGTTCTCATTAACAGGGGAATTAAATTGTTCTGTTAGAAGGATATTTCTAGCGTCTTGCCATGTTCCTTCAGGGTTCTTAAGATAACTTGTATCAGTGAACTTACCTTTAAAGTCTTTCATATTAATTAACTTTTTTATTAACTTGTTCTGCGTTGTCTGATGCTTTTCTTGCCCAAGCAAGGGATTGGTCTTTTTCTGTAGCTGACCATGTACCGCTATTTGCTACTATTGTTCCATCGACAGGACTTTCTAATACAGTAATATCTCCACCAACTCCAGTAGCTTTCATTACTTGTCCTATAACACCTCCTACAAATTTAGCTCCAAATATTCTAGTATAACCACTACCACCCCAAAATTGAATTTGCCATCTAGCGTTTAGTCTAAGTATTATTTGAGAGAAAACTCCAGGATTATTAGAATCTTCTATTTTACCATCAGGATAAAGAATTTCTGTATCGTTTTGTGGATCATCTTGATTTATATACGGATGAAGGCTTCCTATAGGGGAAGCCGCTTCATCTTGTACATAGTCATGTAGAGTCTGTCCATCTACTTCAGTAGTAGGAGCAGTAATCAAAATTAGTTCGTTGACATAATCTAATACTATTGGCATAGTTCTTTAATTACGAAGACTTAATTGCTTATAATAATCTTCTAGTTGTTTAGTTAAAGTATCTACTATATTGGTATTAAAGGTTCTGCTTTCTTTTATACTTTTTACTTGAATAGAATACAGACCAATATTATCGTTCATTTGGGCAATAGCTTTTTCCATTGCTTCATCGTTGTAATTACGTTTTCCCTTTTGAGTCGTATAAAACTTCTTTCTAGAAATCTCATGACTTCTTGCTGTTTCAATAGCTTGAAGGTCTAAGTTGTTTTTATTTAAGAGGAACTTGTGTTTATCCAAGTCCCTCTTAATAATTACATCTAGTCCTTCAACTACAACAGTTCCCCTTTTAGCTACCATAAACAGTATTAGGAATTCTAGGAGGAGAAGATTGTCCACCACCTGTACCAATAGTTACAGCTTGAGAGGCTCCTTTAATCTTAATAGCAGCCAAACTAGTGTTTCTAAGTCTAGCCAATGAAAAGATATCAGCAACATAAACCATAGAAGCAGACTCATCCCCTGCTGTTTCTCTAAAGGCATGAAGTATTGCAAAAGCTACATCATCAAGAGTATTAACAGTAATACCAGGAATTGCATTAGTTGTAATAACATCAGCAGTTGTTTGTCCTGCAATAGCAGGAAAGATAGTGATAGTATTATCATCTACTCTTTCCGATACATAAGAAACAGCACCAACTGTATTATTATAAACTAAATCTCCTACCTCAACATTAGCAGCAGTAAATGCTCCAGCTTCTACAACAGTGGTAGTATTAGTTCCTGCATCTGCAAGAGCTACCACTACTTGAGCTAAAGTAACAACCCCAGTACTAGGAACAAAAGAACTAAATCTTAAAACATATTCAGTACCATTGTCATCAGCATCTCTTAGGAATAGTCTTCCCCCGTTAGTTTTATTGGGGACATCTGCGGCTATAGTACCATCTACAGTAAGAGTAGTAGAAGCAAAAGTTTCACCACCTGTAGCAGAGTATTCTGTCTTATCAATACTTCCACCTACTCCTGTAAGTCTAAACCATGTTGCCCAATCATATTGTAAAAGGTTAAGCATAGATACAGTAATAGTAGCAGGTCTTGATTTAACTACACCCGTAGCATCAATAGTAGACCAAAGGTTTTCTTCAGCAGCTTTATAATCGGTTATAACTACACCTCTTGTAAGGAATAGTGTTGTTCCTGCTAGTACTCCAAAAGAGTTTTCTGCAACAGGTACAATAACACTAACTGTTAACCCAGTAGCATCAAATCTATTAGAACCATCAACTTCAATAACTTCACCATCTATGAAAGTTCCTCTAGTGTTTCTTACCATAGCGGTATTAGAAGCTCCACCAGGATTAGATACTACAGTTGCAGTAGCTAAAGAAGTAAGACCTGTAACTATGGCTCCTTCCGATACTGTTCCTGTAATAGTTGCATAGTTAATAGCAAAATCTAAACCAATCCATTGTTCTCCATCAATACCATCAAGAGAGAAAGTACTCCCTCGCCTAGCTACATACTTAAAGTATTCTGCAAGTTGTGCAAGAGAAGCTTGGTTAACGTCCCAAGGAATAGCATATTCTTCAGTAGTACCATCATCATCAATATCAACTTGAGTGTTAGTAAAAGTTACTGTAGGAAGGGCGTTACCATCATACCATGTAGAAAGAGCTGGACCTTGAGCAGTAGGGGCTCCTGAACTTGTAGCAGCACCTGTATCATCTTCATTAGTAATAGCTTCAGAACCATTAAAATCAGTTAGTGGATCACCAACTAAATAATAATGATAAGTAGCAGTGGCTCCTGGACTATCTATTTGAGTAATCTTAGCTCTTGCTCCTGATACATCTCCACTAATTTCATCACCAACAGTAAAAGTACCCGAACCACCACCAACGGTAATAGAAGAATAACCTGTATTGTTTGTAATATCATTACCCGAAGTAAGACCCGCAGATACATTACCTCCTGAAGTTGTATTCATACGAATTACAATAGGGAAATACTTAGTTCCATATTGATTAGCCTTAACTGTTAGATACCCTAAATCAATAGTAGGGAAAGCAGCAGTAGTCCAATCTTTAATTGGGATTGCTCTATCAAGGTGACCATCAACCCACCAATCGTTATCTGTTTGATTATAAGCTACAAGCTTAGCACCATCTTGACTAATATAAATATGAGTATCAGCTACTATAGCACCTGAAGTAAATACATTACCCCAAACCATTTCACCTGTATGTGCGGCTGCAGTTTGTGTAGCAGTTGTTCCTCCTAGTACAGTAATGGTTCCACTAGTTGAATCCCAATTATTTCCTACTGCATCAGTGTCAGGACGTATCCATAGATATTCGTTAGTTCCATTATCATAAAAATCTAATAATGTTCCTGAATCTCCATCAGCATGAGATATTGTTTTACCAATATCTGCATCTACTATATTAATATTAGTAATAGGCACTACTACAATTCCAGTGTTACTATCTTGTACTCTTGCCCATCCACTTGTTCTAATAGCACAACCTGTAAAACTACCGTTGTTTCCTATTAGATGTTCTACTGTTCTTAAATCAATAAACCAAGGATCAAGTTCCCCAGCATCGATCTTACCAATAATGAATTCACCAGGTGTAGGAGCATCAAATATAAGACCGTCATTAGATTGAGCAGGAAGTGACATTAAATCTTCCGTATCATCATAGACATCAATCATTATTTGAGTATTACTCTTTAGAGTTCCACCTGTCCACTTTATTTGTTTTCTTCTATCTTCATCAAGATAGAATACGGTTAAATCACCGCCTGAAATTATACTAGACATACTATATTGTGTTTATAAGGTTATTATTCATTTTAATCTTTTCTTTTTTCTTTTTTAGGCTGTTTTTCAGCTTTGGGTTCTAAAGCTTTAAGCTTTTTATCTTGGTCGTTAAGTCTTTTCTCAAGACCGTCCATTCTTCTAATAACATCTTGGATTTTCATATGGATTATATATTAGGGTTAATTTTTAAAGTAACTGTTAAATTAAAACCATCAGTACTTATTTGTCCTGTACCCGATTGTGGTTTATATCTAGGATTATCTGTTGTTTCTGACTTTCTTACTTTCCATTTAATATCTTCTGGAACGGCATCAGAAAAAGAAGCTTCAGCTAAACCTGTTACTAAAGTATCTTCATTCATTATTTCTGTAAAAGGACTATCTAATAAATACATAGATACTTGTGCATTTTGTATAGCTACTTTAGCTTCATCTTGAATTAAAAAAGTAATAGGATAAGAAGCTGAAAAAGTTACTGCACTACCTTCTTGAGAAGCAGGATTAGAAGAACCTAACTTATTAATTGTTATAGCACTTCCACTTGTATTATTAACATCATCTGTATTTCCCGAAAATGTTAAATCAGTATAATCATAAGGGGTTCCAACAGCAGAAGGATGTTCTATAGCGGCTCCTAATGTATTTGCAATAAAAGTACAATTTGCTATATCAATATTTTCATTCCAAAGTAAAGCAGAATCTATATCAACAGTTTCAGCAAATATACAATTTCTTATTAAAGGAGCTCCTACAGGATCAAATTGGGAACAAGCTATAAAAGAACATGAAAGAAATTTATGATCTGCATCATTACCTGATACAAAAGAACCACTAATAGATTGAAATTTAGTACCATATAAAGTTGTAACAGAAGCTGCATTATTACCTCCATAAAAATTCATGTGTACTTCTTCATTAGCA
>TARA_R110000772_G_scaffold2410_1_pt1 | contig 78591 bp, 112 predicted proteins | sample TARA_R110000772 | Tara Oceans TARA_R110000772 (sample SAMEA4397948) | marine metagenome | biome: Polar Biome; feature: [SRF] surface water layer (ENVO:00010504); material: water (ENVO:00002006), including particulate matter (ENVO:01000060) such as... | depth 5 m | reverse complement strand
TTAGATTTTACTGGATTAATAGTATAACCTGTGATGTCAGCTAAAGCTGCACCTAAACGTCCGTTTGTTACAACGAATTGAGCTGGTCCAACACGACCTTCAGTTGCCAAGTAGTTAGAAGCGTGTAATATCTTCGTTACTAATTTTCTCTGAACTGCGTGAGATGTTTCACCACCTGGACTTGCAGTTGCACCTAAATAAGCATCAACATTTAAATCAAATACAGTCGAAGCTGCAGTTGCTGTTGTGTATCCAGGAGCAGATACTCTGTTTAAATCACCCATTTCGAATAATTTCTCAACAATTTGTTTAGAGATTGTTTGAGATAATTCATTAACAAGAATTGATTCCATCTTTTGTACGATGTCGATACCTAAGTTAGCTTTAATATCTTCAATCTCAGTTCTTTTAAGAGCTGTAGAGATTTCAATAGTTCCCGCTTGTATAGTTTTAGACTGTACTCTTGGAGCAATAATTCCAGGGTAATTTGTTTCTTCCTCTAATCTTGTTTGAGGATTAACGTGAGAAGCAAAGTTAGCAGCAAATGCTGGTAAGTGATCTTCTAACGCTGATACTAGTTCAAGACCAACTGCCGAAGCTGTTGGTGATGCTCCACCTGCTGTATCAAGTAATGTTGCACCAAATCCACCTTGGAATGTTGTCGTTAAGACATCATCTGTAGTGAATGTATTTAATGTTACATCATATCCCCAAGCCGAACCACTTGTAGCAGTTGCTACGTTAGCTTGACGGAAGATTCTAAACATAGGTTTTAAATCAATACGAGAATATCCTAAAAATTCAACCCAAGATGCTTTTGATGTTGCCATCGCTGAATCAGTCCCATCTGGTTCGTATCCAGTTTGTGCACCAGTTGCAGATGCAAGAGATACATAAACTCTTTGAGTTAATCCACCTACTCTTTTTTGTGCTCCAACTTCAACGATTACAGTGTCTAACCACGTTTTCATTGTTGCTGAAGTTGCTCCGAAATCTAATGCGAAAACCTGAGGTCTTTCATTAGTCTCATTTGTATTATCATCGTAAGCAAAATCGATGTACATAAGGTCAATTTTCGGACCTGGAGTTGGTTTTACACTAACAAGGTCTAAACCTATTGTTTGTGCTGCGATTTTCATAGCAACTGGCAACAATTGTTGTCCGTAGTCACCTGATCCTGCTCCTGCTCCGAAATCCGTAGTTCCAAGTGCGTTACCTGGAATAGCTGATACAACTGGATTAGCAACTGCACCCATTCCGTTAAAGTTTCCTAAGTTAGCATAAGCGTTCTCATTAATTGAATGGTACTCAGCATATTCTGCCATCCACTCTAAACGATCACTATCAGTTACTCCCATGTTCTCGAACAAAGGGTTCCACTTATTTCTAGCTTTTTCTAAATTAATATTTTGATTCATTTTTAAATATTTTGTTTTTGTACAGTATATATTTGTTAAAAAATTCCCTTTTTTTCCAAATACAATACTATTGTTTAATTTTTATGATTAAATTCTATTGAATTTCTCCATAATTTTACCAAAAGCATCATTTGATAATTTATCCTCTTGGATTAATTTATCTTCTTGTGCTACTAGTTTTCTGGTCTCGTTTAAAATTGGGAATTTACGAGTTAACCAAAAATGCTCAACATTTTCCTCACTCCAACTTGCTGATGGGTGTAATCTTGATTGACTAAGAATTGATGTCTTAGCACTCTCTGTGATTTTACCCCAAGTGTCTTTAAGTTTGTCTGGCATTAGTCGAATCAAACGGTCCTCTAAAGATTCCTCTTTACTTTTCAACGCTTCGTTGATCAGTATTAATACATCTTTAGTTGAATAATATTTACCCTTCTCGTTTATATGGGCTGCAACTACCTCTTGGTCGTCTTGTTCCAAAGCATAGAAACTATCTATTTGCTTTTTGTTCAAGAACTTTAAGAAATGGTGTTCGTTTGTTTCCGAAGCTTTTCGTTTTTTAGCTTCTTTTATTAATTTATCAATAGATTTTGATAAATCAGTATCTTTACTACAGCATTCACAGTCATCTTCACCACAATCGCAATCATCGTTACATTCTGTTTCGTCTGTATCAGCAGATTCTTGGAAAATTTCTTCTTCTTCTTCCTCATCTGTAATTAGTTCTGTATCTTCTAAACCTGGTGTTTCTTCAATGCTTTCTTCGTCATCGATTAATTCATCTCCTGGTTCAAGTAATTCATCATCAACTTCTCCACCTTCTTCATCATCATCACATACAACGTGGCAATTAGAATCATCTTCTAAATCATCACCTTCTACATCTAGGTCAGTGTCAAGTAATTCATCATCTGTTGGATCAATTAACTCGTTGTCGATAAATTCATCTTCTTCCTCTTCTTCTGGAATTTCTTCAATACCAGCATCAAGTGGCATAGGGAAATTTGTATCCGTTTGTCCATCAAAGAAGTTTTCGTTAATTTTTGCTTCATTAAGCTTTTCAGCTATTAATTTTGAATAACCAATTGATTTATCAACTTGTTCAGCGATATAATCAGTGTAAGCTAATCCATCATCAAGATGTTCAGCGATATACTCAGAGTAAGCGATGTTTGTATCAACATTCTCTGCAATATATTCAGTATATTCAATAGATTTGTTAAGATTTTCTGATAAGTAATCAGAGAAACCAATAGACTTGTCTAAGTTTTCTGCAATGTACTCAGAGTAATCAATAGATTTATCTACTTGTTCAGCGATATATTCACCATATTGAATAGCTTTATCAACATTCTCTGCTAAATATTCACCATATTGTATAGATTTATCTACATTCTCTGCTAAGTATTCAGAATACTCAATAGTTTTCTCTAAATTTTCAGCCAAATAATCGTTGTGTTCAACTAATTTTTCGGTAGTTTTTTCTAATTTTGTATTAGATTCTTTTAGCGCTTTGTTTTCAGTTACTACTGATTGTAGGCTAACTGCAAGATAATCCAAGTATTTAGTAATTTTACTAAAATCTGTTTGGACACCTTCGTAATAAGATAACAATTCGTCCAATTTCTTAGGTTCTAAATTACCTTTTGTCAATGCTTCATTTACTTTTTTCTTAGTAGAAGCAATTTGTTCAACCAAATATTCTGAATACTCAGATAATTGGTTTTTTGTTACTAGATCGTCTTTATTCATTTCAAATAATTCGTTAATTTTTGATTCATCTCCGATTTCATAAATTCTAAAGTTAGTATCTGATTTGTAACCCATTGACTCATTAATTGATGACATACGAGCAGATGCAAATCCAGGATCAGCAACGATATCATATGTAAATAATTTTTTTAATGAAACCTCACCATTAGCTTCGGTAACTCCCGCAGCTCTTGATGAAACAAATAATGGACATTCATCATCTACTAAGGATCTAGCTTGATGGCCCCAAGATGTAGTTAATAATTGTATTTTCCCTTGGACACTGTTCGACTCTTCGTGATAGAAGGCCTCTTTCACCATATGGGAAGCATTTTTTAAAGAAGTATCAAAGGTATCGGGGTGATCAAATTCACCATAGACACCCATACTTGTTATTCTTTCGTTAAGTTCAGTTAACGCTGGTTGAAATTTCTTCCATGTGTAAACTCTTTCGTTACGATTTTTTACATCGAACTCAGTAAATTTACCACCCAAAAGATACTTATCACCTTTTGCCTTCCCACTAACACCTTCATTGATATATTCTAATGAATTAGTATTATGTTGGACAATTAAAACGTTTTTGCTCATAATTTTGGTATAATTTTTATATACTATATATTTGATAAAAAACTTGATTTTTTTCCATATTTGAATTATTTAAAGGGATTTTACATTAAAATTCAAAATCTCCATCACCTCCACCATCATCGCCACCAGTATCACCACCAGTATCACCACCAGTATCACCACCGAAATCATCGCCACCGAAATCATCGCCACCGAAATCATCGCCACCGAAGTCGCCTCCGCCACCGAAATCATCTCCACCACCGAATCCATCACCACCCTCACCTCCTGTTGAGTCTAAAGGTTTCTTAGCCCAGTAAGATTCGTTCTTCTGTTTCTGTTCTTCTGTTAATTTTAATATTTCATCCACTAAGAATTCGGGATGTAAATAAGGTTTACCATTTATTTCAATGCTATTAGATAAGTTAGTTACTATATCTGCTCTTTTACTCATGTTAGTAAGTTTTTTCCATTCTTCAAATAAATCATTACTATTAAATTCAACACTAATACTATTTATGAATTTATGATCTTCTTTATATTCTGGAAATTCCATTAACATTTGAAGTTTCATTGGTTTAATCATAATTTCTTTGAAAGTAGTTCTCAATCTTTGGATAAAATTTCCAAATTTAATTTCATCTCTCGTCATCTCAGATGCATCTGTGTATAAATTACCACCACCATTATCTTTATCGAACCGCCCAAAAGGTATCTTAGATGATCTTTTAAGTGCATTAAAAAACCAAGTTAGCATATCATTTTCATTTAAATTGTGACCCTCAGGGGATACTAATTCAAATGCAGGTGTTCCACTTTCTCCTTCTGGAAACCATATTTGTTTATTATAGGGTAAATGCTTAGAACCATTAATTTCAATTGTTCCCATTGTATCATCCCATTCAACTTCTTCTGAATAGTTAGCAATCATCTTACCAACAGATTCTTCTGCTCTTTGACGAGATAAATCTTTAACAGGAATTGTATATTGTTGATATACAGTAGCATTTACAATATTAAACATTATCTTAGTTTGTTCAATAATCTTTAATTGATTATAAGGTCTTATTAATCCCTCAACATAAGACGTTTCGGAATATTCATTCTGTGTTTTATATGAAATATAGATAATCTGTGCATCTAATATTACTCTTCTTAATGTAGGATCTTCTGGAAATTGTATCCAAATATGTGTTCCTGTTTCAGGTTCGTAACCTGGAATAACACTTGAGGGATCTATTTGTTCAAACCCTTTTATATTTTGTCCTTTATCATCTCTTACAATTTCAAAAGCAACGAAACCATCTACAAGGAATCTTCTGAAAATGTCCCATGCTCTATTTCCATTACCGAAATTAAAACCATTATATATTTCTTCAAATACTTCGTAGTATCTATCTTTAACTTCTTGTGGGTAATCTTCATCAAGTTTTCTTGGTTGGCAGAATTTATCATCATCGTCATAAACTACTGTTTCATCTGCTATTGTTGTTACAAAATCTCTAATTTCATCTTTAATAGAATATTCTCTTAAAATTCTAACTTTATCTGGATACGCTTTATCAAGATATGCAATAGATTTTTGGGATAAAATAGATGCAATTGCTCTTTGTGAAAAGAAATCATACATTCCTTCTGCTCCACCTGAAAGTTGTGTTGGATCTTCGTTGATACCAATAGTAACCTTGTTCTTAGTTACCATATCGTCATAATTCATCCCCCAGTTAGATAAATCTCTAAGAGCCTTTGAGAAAAATCCCCTATTTTGTCCTGGTTGGTTTGCCCAATTGGAATTATTATCGGGATTATATGAGGCCATATTTATATTGTTAATATTTTCATTATATATAAATAAAAATATTTTCTCTCGAGAGTTAATTTTTCTTAACTTTTATCACTATATTTGCTATAAATATTAAATAATTAAATGAAATGAAAAAATACCCATCAATAGAATATTGGAACAAAGGAATCTTTGGTAGCCATTGCTATGCTTTCGATAAGCTTGATGGATCAAACATAAGAGTTGAGTGGGATAAAAAATTAAGTAAAAAATCAACCTCAACTTATGGATTCGGAAAATTTGGGACAAGAAACCAAATGATTAATCATGTGAATAATAATTTCGGAGATTCTGTGGATTTATTTATGAATAAGTATTCTGTTGAATTAGATGAAATTTTTAGAACAGATAAATTATATAGAAATTCAAAAGTTATAACAGTATTTTTAGAATACTTCGGTAAGAATAGTTTTGCTGGATTTCACGAAAAAACTGATAAGAAAGATATTGTACTATTTGATGTAATGAGATTCCAAAAAGGATTTGTATCTCCATCAAAATTTATAAATGATTTTGGTCATTTAGGAATCCCAAGTGTAGTTTGGGAAGGAGAATATACTGAGGAATTAGTTGAAAAAGTTAGAAATAACGATATGCCGAAACATTTAATTGAGGGTGTAGTTTGTAAAGGAAGTCATGAGCAAAAAATTTGGATGGCTAAAGTTAAAACAAATGCATGGTTGTCCCAAATAAAAGATAAACTTGGACACCAAGCTTTACTAAAAGAATTAAATGGAGATAAGGAATTATTATAATGAAAATAGAAGACATATATTTAATATCAATTTATAATTTTGAAAATTACCCTTTTATAATAGGAAATTTATATGAATTTAAATTTGGTGATAAATGTATATTTTTAATGTTTCATGGGGAATCACGAATAAATAAAGATTATTTGTTTTATACAGGATATGACAATTTATATAATGATTTAAGATATTTCTCATATCTTAATTGTATTTTTTGTAATGATTATGATATATGTCACCATTTAATAGATAATATTATGGGAAGTATTGATCGTGAAAGATTTGAAAGAAAATATAAGAATGAAAGAATGGGTTTCATATCAAAATGTGAAATTAAAAAAATTAACGATATAATAAACAATGGCGAAACGCAATTATAAAATACTTCTTAAAAATGGAGATTGTGAAGAAATGTTAAGTAAGTACAAATCAGAAGATGGTAATTATTCTCGTGAATATTTAGATCATTGGGAGAATTTGCTTCATATAATAGACAGAGATTTAGAAGCAGGTACGGGGGATACCGAAGGATTAATATTGAATACATTTGAATGCGCTACTTCATTAGCACGATATTTATTAGAATTTGAAAAAATAGTAATAAAAGAAACGACAAGAGAATTAAATATAAACAATGTAATCAATGATAATGAATAAAATATTATTACATAGAATAATAAATATATGTGAAAAGTTTTTAACGAAACATGAATTTTATAATTTTTTGGTAAGAAGTGATGAATCAAATAACCCACCCGATAGAGATTTTGATATTGTAGAAATTTATTATCAAGGTAAAAGATTTGATAATATTATTATGGTTACTTTAAAATTTGGGGGAGAAAATGATATATCAGAATTAAATGACATTCCGTTAGTTTATCATTTCAAAGAATTACACGAAGAACTATTACCAATAGTAAGAGAATTAAATATAAATAAAATAATAAAAGAAAATTGAATAAAGAAATTATTTATAAAATAAAAGAATCATGTTATAGGTATTTATCTAAAAATAAATCATCTTTGTACATATATAGTTTTAAAATAACAAATGAGAAAATTAGAAGTGTTACTTTTATAGAAATTCGTATCGTGTGTAGAATAGATGCCACTATTACAAAAATCCCCTTAATTATAGGTGATGATTTTTATGATATATCAGGAATTAACAATAATGAGTACTTTTTAAGTAATAACTGGTCAAAAGAGGAATTACACGGAAATTTACATGAAGAATTAACACTAATATTAACACCAATACTAAGAGAAGGATATATAAATAAAATAATAAATAATTAAAATGAGTAAATACCCACGTACTTATCACCTTGGATCATCGGAAGGTTTACAGAATGATGATAGGCATCAAAAAGATATAACTAATCTTATTGGTGTTCCTGTCGTTATTACTGAGAAATTAGATGGTGAGAACACTGGTATAACCCAAGGTGGTGTATATGCTCGTAGTCATGCGACTTATACAACTAACGCTTGGGCACAATGGGTACGTCAACTTCAGAGTAGAATAGGGTATCAAATACCCGAAGATCTTTTTCTTTTCGGTGAGAATATGGAAGGAATCCACAGCATAGAATATTCTAATTTAAAGAGTTTCTTCTATCTTTTCGGAGTAAAAGAAAATGAAACATTTTTGGAATGGAGAGAAGTGGAAGATTATGCTTATCTCTTGGATCTTGAATTAGTTCCTATTTTATTTAAAGGAACGTTTAATAGTGAGGAAGAATTAAATAATAAAGTAGATGAATTAACACAAGGTAGATCACAACTTGGTGGGAATTTAGAGGGGATTGTGTGTAGAGTACAGTCGGCTTTTCTATCTTCTAAATTTCAAGATAATTGTATTAAATGGGTACGTAAAGGTCATGTTCAGACAGATTCTCACTGGACTAAAAATTGGAAAAAGGCAACAATAAATTATTAATTAAAATTAAATGAAAACAGAATTAGATATTTACATGAAGGTATTACAGGAATTAGGATATCGTTATACTAATTGGGGAAATGATTTACCCAATCCAATGATATTAATAATTAGCCACTTAGAGGCACTAACACTTGGATACCCACACAAAATATCACTTCATTATAATTATGAAACAGGTAATGTATTTAAAATAAATAATGATACACTAACTGAAATGATCGCACATGATGGTGCTATACAAATTAAGAATAAGATAAAAATAGAATTAAGAAACAACAATATAAACAATATTATTAACAATTAAAATAACAGAAATCTTCAATAAAACTAAATATAACAAAGCGAGATTAATACAATCGTGTTCAATTAAAGGAACTTCGGAATTTATAAAATATAAATATAAGTTACCTTACGAAAATATGCAAGATTATTTCAAATACGCCATTAGGCATTCTAATATAGAATTGGCTGAATATATTTTACGAGAATGTAAAAAAAAGACGGAAACTTCTCCCTTTAATTATAGTTTATCTAGAATAAAAAGTCATGATTTAATCATATTACTTAATGAGATTAATAAAACAGATACACCATATTTATATAAATATTATGATAATATGGTTGAGCAGATGGTTCATTCTTTTTGGAGAAGAAGAAAACCAAACCAATTAATAGATTCACTTAATAAATTATCGAAAGAAAAAAGAAGTAATAAGATTCAAGATTTATTAGAAAGAAATTATAATGATATTATGACACCAGTTGTTCAATCATTTTTAAGATCTGATTTAATTGATCAAATATTAAAATAAATATTATATGATATGACAGAAGTTGGAATACCGAGTATCACTTGATTCCCGACCTAATAAAATGGTTGATCTTTTAGAATGGCATTTAGCAGATGAACTTAATATAAAAATAAGAGAATATAAAATAAATCAAATATTAGATGAAAGAAATAAAGAAGAAACTGAAGAAATATAAAAAGACTAAGAACCCTGTACTTCGGAAAGAATTAGAGTCGTTCATTTTAAAAGAGGAATTAATTATTACTACTATGTTTAGTTGTAATTCAAAAATTAATCCATGTTCATCAGATAAGTATCAAAAAATGAGAAATCTACTTAGAAAAATAAGAATATCATTGAAATTAATATAATGGGTTATTTGCTAAATTTATCTCCGAATTTAGTTTGGTTTCTCTGTAATCTTTTGAAATGTCCTTTAAGTGCCGTTGAATTATCTATTAATTCATCTGTTACATTATAGAAATCTTTAACTAATTTACTTATTAAATCTTTATGCCTCTCAGGTCTATCTTTAAGTTTAGCCGCCCATATTTGATATAATTTATTTGGATCATAAATATTTTTTGGATGTTGTGAATATATCCAAGTTGCTAATTCTTCATATTTAATGTCATATACTCTTACTATTCTTGAAATATCATATTCTACAATTGCATATTCAAATCCTCTTCTTAATAATTTTTTATAAGTTGATTCAAAATCCAAAAAACCAAAGGGAGTTGATCCTTTACTCTGTTTATTATTATTTTCGAGATCAATTATCATATCATCAAAGAGATCTAATCTTATTTCAAGTGGAAGAAAATTTAAATTAACTCCAAATATTATTCTTTTATCTCGTATATCTGCGCAAAGAATTGGAGAAAGTTTCATCCAATTTGATTCATCTTTATAATAAATAAAATAGATACCACCATTGTACATTTTAGCAATTGGGGTTGATTTAACTATATCATTATCAGGTGATCTATAAAGATTATAATAGGTCATACAATTTTCTTTAAAGAAGTTGGGTATTCCTACTTTAGTTAATTCTCGTATTTTCTTTCTTAATTCACCCATTTTTTCGTATATTTGTTTGTTATGTATATATATTAGAAATGAGAGATTATAATTATAGGATAGGTAAACAAGAAAAATTCGTTAAACAACGAATAATGAATATCGCCTATAAAGAAAGTCATTATGATGGAAATTATTTCCATAGATATGGTGGTCGTACAAATAGTCCTAATTGTGGAAAGAAAGATCCCGAAGATAAATGGTTTAATTACTTAGGAGAATATACAGGGAGGTATAGAAAATCATATGATTTCCAAACAAGAAAATTTTATACAGAATGGGGAGAACAATGGAAAGATAAATATTTAACACGGAGATCAAAATTAAAAGAAAATAAATTAAAAAGAATAAATGAACAAGTTGGACAAAAATATTATATCTTCAATAAACAGTAAGAATTCTAACGATGATGTTATTTATCGCAATAAAGGTTTTTATGTTAAATTAAAAGGAGTGCTTCAAAATTTTGCAGTTATAGTCGATGATACTTTATTCATAAGAATGGATAAATCTTCGTATAACTTATCCAAAAGGGTATTCAAAAATATTGATAGTTTAGATATAAAATACACAGTGTGTCTTGGTACTGATAGGGTTTCTAGGTTAATGATCTCACAGGGATATAGTTCAGATGATTTTATGGAAGATCTACCAAGTATATTTCACTTATATACAAAAAACTTAATGATTATTTTTTATAAGAATAATATAGATTTTAAAAAATTAATTTTTGATACAGTAAATTATTTTGATTGTTTCGATGAATTTGAAGAATTATTAATAGATCATAAAGATAAATTTTGGAAAAATATAAGAGGTAGATACGACCATACATTTAATTGGTATTCAAATAAATCTAATGTAGTTTTAAATGAGTTAGAAGATAAAGAATTATTAGAAATGGATTGGACATATGCCGTAGTGGAGGGGAAAAGATCCCGACTAATAGATAAAATATTAAATTAAAATAAAGAAACAATGATAGAATTTATAAAACAATTTGAAAATTCGGATGAAGAAGAGAAATTAAAGACTGCAAATATTTTACTCCAACATCCAGGATTAAAGGAAAGAAGTATTAGATTGAAATATATTAAATATTATCATAAAGATATTTTACCAAAATTAGAGAAAAGAAATAGAGAAAACGAAATCTCTATTAAAGATATGACTCACCAAGAAGCTCAAGATATGATTAGGAAAATGATCACAAACTATTCAGGAACAGAAGGAGTAAGAGGAGCAAAAGGGGTAAGAGGAACAGAGGGCTTTCCAAGACACCACAAACTTCTGGAGTGACTTCAAGGGGTACAAGAACATAATAAATATTTATAATAATGACAAAAATTTTTACAGTAATAATAACAAACGGATATATTGGATGTGAGCAACATTACTTAGTATCCGAACATGACTATTTAGAAGATATATGTTATTCCGAAAATGTAACAGATTCCTTCAGATCATACATTGGTATGTATCCAAGTGTGGATGAATTTATATTAGATGGTCTTGATAACGGAGAGGATGAAATGTCTTGGGATGAAGCTAATGTTGCAATTGATGATATAGTACATTCTGATATTGAATATACTACAAAATTGGCAACTATCGAAGATTTAAATTATTTTTCTGTTTTACCTGAATCTAGTTTATATGAAGATTGTGAAGAAATGCAAGACTACCGAACTATGTTAGTTAGGGATGTAACTATTGATAGTATAATTAATTAATTAATATAGGCATCGCTTATCTGCTTCACCATTTTTAAAGGTCGTCTCAAGCTTATTTTATGTAAAGGTACATTTTTAATTATTTTATTATTATCTTCTGTATTGCGTAAATCTAATCTCCCACGTTTTTGTTTTCTGTGTGGTTTATATATCACACACCGTTGGTTAAGATAATAAACAGGATCTCCTATTGATAAAGATTTGATATAATTGATATGAGCAGTATAATAATCATTCGTCATTTTACATAACATACTCTGATATTTTATATTTGATAATTCAATAGTTTCATCTAAAATCATGTCAATGGCGTATTCTCTTTCAAATGCCTTGAAACTATCTGTTGTTGTATCAATAGAAAGAGACATTAATCTTTCATAACCAAATCTTAGATGTTTTTCATCAATTATTACAATCACTTTTGGGAGACGATCTGTGTTCATTTCTATTCTTGTTATTTTGGGATAACCTTTTTTAATAGTATAACTATATAACAATAAATAATCTTCTATATTTTCTTTAATTTCTACCATCTGTTCCATCTTGTGTAATCATTCTTCCCTTTACGTTCTACGTTTTCTCTTGTATTTAATACATCTTTAATATCATCCATATTATAATCTCTATATAATCCATACACATCTTCTTTTAACCGAAGTAAATCTCTTGTGGACATATTAACTAACTCAGGAACCAAATCTTCAATTGGTTTAGTTTTGGTGTAAATTCTTGGTTTTAAATCAAAGAAAGGAACTCTTGATATTACTTTTTTTGTATCGTGAATATAAATGGTAGCATATTCCTCTTCAATATTTATTTCATTTATAACTGCTTTATTGGATCTCCAATAAACAGGATCTCCTATCTTACGAGTTTTCATATAGTTTATTACCGATTCAATATAATTTCCCCTTTTTTTAGATAACATATTTAAATATCTTAGATAGATTATATTATCGTTATCACATATTTCACTTGGTTCATTTGGTGGGTCATTTAATAACGTGTCAATATTATAATTTCTTTTGAAAATTTTATAATCTTCTAATTCTAAATTAAATTGAGTTCTAACTATATCATCATATTTAAAACCAGCATTGTCAATAACATCTTTTACATACCGTACATTAGCAGTGAGTCCATCATTACTAATTTGGATATCAGATATTTCATTAAATTGATTTAATGTGTAATGATATACCGTTAAGTATTCTACAATATGTTCTTTTATATCTTTCATTGTTAATGTGCGTAATTTACTACACCAAAACAAACTTTTAATTTATCAAATTTAAAATCTGAATAGTAGTCTAAGTATAATTTATATTTTACTTTGAAATCTTCAATGAGATTTGAGGCATCAACTTTTTGTATATCACAATTAAATAAATTATCACTACCACCAACTCTAAATTCTCCATCTGAAAGTAGTGTGGTACAATTATGTCTACCAGTATACGCTGGAGAAAAGAATTCATCTTCCGAGAATCCATTTTCTTTTACCCAAGGTTCATCAAGATATCCATTTGGTGATATCCAAACATTTTCAACAATAACATCATCAATCCCTTCAACTCCTGTTTGTGGATTGAATCTTGTTTTCATTACCTTTCTTGTTTGTGGATTTCGGATAACGTTTCGTCTGTTTTCTTTTTTATAGTGAGGTATCTCAATATAAACTCCAATGTATGTATTATTGTATGCTCCCATAGTTTTTGTATGATTAGAAGTTAGAAATGGTTAAAATTATAGCTAATATAAATAGAGCCGATACTACCAATGCTTTTAAAATGTCAATTACTTTTCCCATAATTTTGTGTATTTATTACAAATATATAATAATATATAGAGATATGAAACAAATTGTATGTTTATTTTTGATAATGATTACTTTTTACGGGTGTAATTTTAATCCTAAAAAGGTTACTCAAATTACTGAACACTGTTTTGTAATTGAAGATTATAACAAAACATTGTGTTTAGAAACTGCGTTTGATTCATTACATCCTGTTGTCTATATTGATAAGAATAAATTAGAAATGAGAAGTAGAAAATTTTCTAATCTTAAAATGTATGTGATGATGGTTGTTGAAATAGATGATGAGAATGTTGTCTTTTCAAATGTAAATTATTCTATTAAAGTTAAATTTAAAGAACTTAATACAGAAGGAAATGTACAATTAAAGATTCAAGATATGTATTATGTAATTGTTAAAAGAATACATTTAGCTGATTCACAAATCATAATACACAGTGATGGAATCAAAGAAGAATTACCAGATGGAGAATCTGATATCTATGGTGATAGTTCTACGATGGATATGGATTTAGGAATAGATGATAATAATGGTACTATGGAAGGCACCATGGACGAACAAACTGACAACTACGAGGGGGTGGATGATCCATGATTTACACAAAAACATTTGAGAAATATACACATGCTCTCAATCCAAGATTAAAAAGCAAACAAAAATCATATAGATACCAAATTCATGTTAAATTTGAACATGGGGATGCTGATATTGACACAGAAGAAACATATAATTTTGAAGACGAAAAGGAATTTAAAAACATAGTAAAATTTTATTATGAAATTTTAAATTACACTCCAAGTATTGGTAATACTCGTAGACCTATGGGATGGTTTAATCAAATACCAGCTATGTTTAATAGTGGTGGTAATGAACAAGAGGTAGAAAAAAGACTTGTTAAAATAGCTGAAAAATATGGTATATCTGAGGATGATATTTATGAATATTGTCCAGGTGATCAAAGATATGATTATGGATATGCTAAAATTGAGGGAATAAAAGGTACAATTGATGGAGATCCTGTTGTATTTGTTTGGGGAGATTCTTTATCTTCAAATAAAATAAAATTACCAAAATTAGGAGATACTTATAAAGCTGATACAAATCTCATAAGTGGATACGGACCCAGTGTTTTTGGTGGAACTTATGAAGATTATCTTCCTAATAATAATAAAGGATATACCTCACAAAATTTTGAAGGGACAGTTATAGATTGTGCAATACAATTTTCTGGTGGTAATGATAATAATCAATATTTCCATAGTTATAATTATTTTGATTATGTCTTATTGATAGAAGCTAGTCCTGAAGTTACAGGTATAACAACTGGTGCCACTAAATTTACAATGGGAATGAAAGGATATGATCCAGATTTTGAAACTAAATTTAACAAAGATCAATTCGATGGATTAAACTTTTATTACATTGATACGCTTGATTTTCTTACTAACTAATTAATTAATTAATTAATCATCTACATCAAAATTATTTATCTGAGATCTTAACATTCTATCTACTTGTTCTTTGGTTAAGAATTTAAATTCAATACCTTTAGGAGTGCAGTATTCTAATGTGGCTTCCCATTTGCTCATATTTCTATTATATTCATTGATAGACCATTCATAATTTTTAAGTTGTTTCTGTGTGAGTTTAGAACCATCTTTCCATTTTGGCGGAACAGTTTGTTCTTTAGGCTTAACTTCTAATAATATTTCACGAATACTATTATCTTTCATTTTTAATTTATAATAAAAATCTGGATAATATCTATGGTTGGATACTTTAACAATTCCCAATTTATCAGGTTTAGTTAATTGGTAAGGTATTTCTAGACACTCACACCCCCAAAGGACAACATCATCACAATAATCTAAATATCTCATAGTGGTTAATTCCCAAGAAGATCTGTAATATAAGCCACCTTTTTCATTTAATTTATATACTTTTTCATTATTTTTAGGAACATATAATCCCTGTCTATAATTTCCTACTCCATTTGGTTTGTTATTAATCATATCTATATCTTGTTAAAACTTTTTCTATATATATAACTATCAAATATATACATAAAAAAATTATTAAATAGTACAATGAGAGTAACAGTTGAAATTAAACATCCTGATGTTTTAAAAAGGTTTATGAATTTCATGAATGATAATACAGATGACCTTAACTTAGATTTAGATAGTAGGAAAGAAATAGAAAGTATTTTAAAAATAGATCAGTATGACGAAGATATGTGTGATATGTTATTTTTAGAAAATATAAATAATGACTATATGATGTTACGTCTTAGAGCATTATCTAAACTATCATTAAATATTTTTGAATTATATCCTGATAAATTTAATTGGGTGAATATTTCTCTTCTTGATTTAACTGAAGAATTTATTGAGAATAATATTGATAGATTGAATATGGAAATAATCTCTACTAAAACATTATCTTCTGAATTTATAATAAAACATCATAAAGAATTAGATTTTAATAATTTAATGATAACTAATAAACTACCTGAAATAGTTGAAGACGTTTATAGTAAAGAAATTCATGAATATAGAGAAGAGATGAAAGTTAAGAGTGTATATCTTAATGACGCATTACAAGAGAGAAATGACCAACTTAGAAGAGATGGGGACTTAAGAAATAGATCAACTGTTGATTTCGATGCCCCAGATTTAGGAACAATAGTAAAAGAATAAATAATAATGGATTTAATATTTATATTAATAGGGATAATGTGTGTTACAGTACTTTCAGTAAATGCAACTCCTATAAATTGGATGAAAGATAAGTTGGGAATCTATGAAATGTCTGATGATAATTCTAAATTTAAGAATAGAGTTATAGAACTCTTTTCATGTGCTATGTGTTCAGGTTTTTGGGTTGGATTTATCGGATGTTTCTTCTTAATTGATAGTTCTATTGTAATGACTATATTATACGCTTCTATTATATCAATTGGATCTGAAATAATCAATAAAAATATTAGAAAAGATTAATATATAATGGATGAAGTATATGAAATTTTTTGAATCTGGTGAATTTGATAATAAATTTATAGATGCTATTAATAAAAATATACCTAAAACAAGTAATAGGTTTTGGGAATTTGTAGATAAAGTTAATTGGAGAGAAAATGGAAAATATAAAGAAACTTTTGTATTAGAAGAAATTGCACCCTATTTTACACATGAAGAATTCCTTGACTTTCGAGATATTTATGAAAATTTAGATACGTATTTAAGTAAATTCTTAAATCCTATTTGGTTAGGAGATCCTGGATTAAATGTTGGTGATGATGGTTTCTGGGATTTAAGAAGTAGTATAATTGGATATGGTAAAGATTTTTATTTAAGTGTAATTATGGATGATTCTAATAAAATAGTTACAAATATGGTTAATACTAATAATTACAGAGAAAATTTTTCTTATATTTTCCATTTTACTGTTACGAATGTAAATAGATGGGAAACTATAGATAATGAAAAAGGAAAATAAATTTGTATAATAACATTTTTTATCGTAGATTTGTTAAAATAAAAGAAATAAATAAATAAATGACAACAGGATTAGAAATATACGAAAAGGGAATTGACTCACTTACTGAAGCCATGAATATTGGTCGGAAAGCCGTTGATAGTTGTACCGATATTGTTGCTAGACGAAACTTATCAATTCACGTTGATAAGTTACAAGAACAAATTAAAAGCATCGAACATCGCAAGGATCTTTTCATTCAATGGATGATAGAAGCAAACAAACACCAAAGAACAAATAAATAAATAAATAAAAGAATAAACAAACAATAATTTTATAATATATAGAAAGATGAATAACTTAACAAACATAAGACGTAGACGCTTTAACACCCGAACCCAATCGGAAAGGCGTTTTATTGCGTAAATATTAGTTAAGATATTTATCATTAAAAACCCGATTGAGTTTAAAACTTAATCGGGTTTTTTCATGCGTAAATTTAAATGCACCAGTAACCACCCCCCTCTTCTAAAGGGGTATGTGTAAATGGAGTTGACCGAGAGGAAATGTGAGTTCGAGTCTCACCTGGTGTTCTAAAAATAGTAAATAAATATGCTCCTGTATTCCCCTAGTCTTCGGAACTAGAAAAGGATAATGGATGAAAATGTGGGTTCGAGTCCCATCGGGAGTTCAAATTATACCCAATCGGGTATAGAAATGATCAATATGGTCGTTTTTTAAATAAATCACCCCTATCGGGTACAAAAATTAGAAATTATGAAAATAGATATTAACTTAATAAAGACAACACCTAAGAATTTAGAATTTAACTTCTGTGTATTCGGTGAACCTAATACTGAAGTAAAACAATGGATTGATTATCATAATCTAACTACTATATCAAGTGGAAAATTCACCAATATAATTATACCAAAGGATGTATCAATGGAAGATCTATTCACAGAGAAAGAAGTTTATGAATATATGGATGGGTTTAGTCCTAACTTAAATAAGAATCTACATGTGGGTCATTTATCTAATTTAACAATTGCATCTACATTCCAATCAATGGGGATTACAAAAAATGTAATATCAATTATGGGAGACACTTTAAGTGGTAGTGTAAATAGTGAAGAAGCGTTTAAAAATTATGAAAATACTTGTAACTTATTCAAATTTGGATTGGGAGATATATTTTATGCATCTAAAATGAAATATAAAGGGGATCTCCTTATCGATGGAACTGATAAATATATTGGAACTAAAATATTTAATGTAAATGAAGATAAAGTTGTTGGTATAAAGAGTGATGGTTCTACATCATATTTCTACCAAGATGTTGCCTTGGCTTCCCACTTAAACGATAATACATTATATCTTACAGGGTTTGAGCAAAACAATCATTTCAATCAATTAGAGGTTTTATTTCCGAATAATGATCATCTTGGGTTAGGGTTGGTTATGATTGATGGTAAGAAAATGAGTAGTAGTGATGGTAATATTATTTTAGCACAAGAAATTATAGATAAATTCAAAAATGAATTTGAAGATATAAAAGTCGGAGTTAATATACTAAAAGGTCAAATATTAAAATCCAAACCAAGTAGTGTTAAGAACATTAACACAAAGGATATACACAATCCAAAAACATCATTCGGACTTTATCTTAGTTATACCACTGCTCGCCTACATTCAGCGGGATCAGTTCCATCTAAAAATATTACAGATTTCAATTCAAATGAGATGAAGTATTTATACTTAAAATCGAAGTATAACTTAACTCCTAACGTACTTTTAAAGGGTCTGGTGGAACTATCTAGTAAGATCAACAACCTATACTTAAATTATACTATTAAGGGCAATGAGGATAACCAAAAGATGTTTCAACCGTTGTTAGATGATTTGGTTTATGGTATGGATAAGATAGGGATGTATTATATAGAAAAAATATAATAATTTATTAATATATACTTATATGAGTTTAAATTTTACCGATCAGAAAATAAAAGATATTGTAGTAGAAATTAATAAATTAGAAGGGAAGATTCCCAGCCATTTATTAGATCCATTATTCTCAATACATAACTCATTATACCCAAATTCCAAAGAATATAATAAGGGATGTTCTAAATGTAGAAGTAGAACGTTTGGTAGGGTTCAGACCTATTATAATCAAAATATATTAAATAAAAAATAAGTTAATTTTTTCTTTTAGATATTACCTTCTTAGCTCTATTAAATGATTTTTCGAGTTCATTATGCCATACTTCATCATTGTGATAATATGCAAATGTGAACCTAAGTGGTTTAGACGCACACATTAAATCCAATCCTTCTTCATGGCAATGATCTAATTTATATAATGCGTGGAATAGTTCATGGAAAATAACAGCTCTTGCCATCATATCATCATTTATAATAAAATAATTTATGTATATTATTTTATTATATTCACTATATAGTCCTAGTTTATTTGGAGATGCTGCTAAAATAATATATTCTAATTTAAGTAAATCAGGTATTACATCAATATTCCTATTTTTTGCCTCTTCTATAAATTCATCTACATAAGGTATTAAAATGGGGGTTATTTTAACTTGTGAGTATCCTAAAGATGATATGAATAATAGTAGTAATAGTAGGATTTTTCTCATACTATATATATTATTCTTAGAATATCAAATTTATTATAACATATTTAATGCTGTTACTTGTGCTTCATGTAATACATTATAACCTTCTTCGATTGTAATCCATTTGAAATCATCTGCTTCAGGAAATGGATGATCTATTTTTCTATAATTAACATATAAAACCATTGAGTCACAATGGAAAGGGAATTCGCTTAGATTGTCGGTTGTATTTAAAACAAATGCTTTCAGAGATTTTCTTTTATTTTTATATAAAATAGTCGGAAGTTCTTGTATTAATTTATAATTAATAGTATCTATATCTAATCCTGTTTCTTCTAATGTCTCTCGTTTTGCTGCATCGAATAAATCTTCACCTTCATCCACAAGTCCTTTTGGTATAGACCAGAAATTAGGATCGTGGTTTGTTGGATGTTCTACTAAAAATTTATTTTCTGAATTAAATAAAAATATACCTGATGCTTTTTTAATTTTTCTCATTTAGTCTATTATTCTATCTATATTTATATTTCTTAATTCTACCTCCCATTCGTAATAATTATAATCCTTGAATTTTTCATTATATGGGCATCTATCACACATAGATGGATCGGTCATTAATTTTATCTTACTTAATATACTTTCCTCACCATAGTAATTTGTATCCACCACAGAGCATTCAGCGTCTGAGTTACAGCAATTTATCTCGAAGTCTATGCATTTTATCATTTTACAAAGATACGAATTTATATGTAAATATGTCTGATAAGATTTTTAAATTTTGTTTCAACAAGAGTAAGAGCTCTTTTTTTACTCACAAACTTAACTTTTTTTATTTCCTTTTTATTCCTCTCTATTTTATTAAGTTCTTGGTATTCCTTTATAGTCATTTTAATTACAAATACTTTCATCCTTTTTAAGATGCCATTCTTTTTATACTTATAATTAAATTGAAAATCTATTTTTTGTTTCCCAATATCTATTCCTGTTTCTTCTTTTAATTCTATATAAGCATTTAGATATGGTGTATGATTGGATTCTATGTGCCCTTTGGGTATGGAATATTTCTTAGAATTCTTAAATTTTTTAGGTAATACTAGGCAGATCTTACCATCAACCAATAAAGCTATCCCTGATAACTTTTGGGTTTCTTTTTTAAAAGTATTAAATTCTACCAATAAATATGACATGAACTATATATTTAAATTTAATTTCTTATATTTGTAAATAAAATTAAGTTTATGAAGGAAATAAAATTAAATTTCAATGAAAAAATAGCAGCAATATTAACTACTTTAAGTGGTAATATAATACATTTAATTGTTTGGATAAATATTATGATAATACTCCCTATTCTGTATTATAGTCATGATAAAGATGAAATATTAATACAAGAATTAACAATTGTTTCTACTCATTATGAATATGACGATGATGGTGAAACACAATATAAATTTAATACTATTGATTTAGAAGTAGATGATATTGACTATAGATATGAAACAATTAATGTAAGTGAAAAAATATATAATGAATGGTGTGGTAAAGACATTTATGTAAGTGAAATAGACACACCTACTCAAGATAATTTTCTACTTTATTTATTTATATCATGTTTTGTGATGATAATAACAGAAATTGGGTTTCTATCAAGTATATCTGAGGGAAAAAATAAATATCTTGAATTTGAAAATAAATAAAAATAAATAAATAAATAAATAAATATGTCATTTTTTGGAATAGTTTTTTGTGTGATTTTAGGATTAATTTTTGCTAGCTTTTTAATAATAACTCCGATAAGGTTTTATAAAGGATATGTATCTAATAAAAAATCATACTTAAAAAATAAATATCGTGAAGAAATATGGAAATTTTTTAATAAAATCCCCATTAGTGAATTAGATAGTATTTCTCGAGAAGTCGCAGGTACATATTTTAATGATGTTAGTGAAATAGGTAATATACAAAAAATCTATAATATAGCTTATAGAAAATATGATCCCCAATACAGAGAAGATGTTATTGATGATATTTTAGAAAATTAATATAGTTAAAAAGCAATTGAACTATATTCATATTCTGTATCTTCAGTTGATATAACTATATCTTCTTTATAAAATAAATCTTCTTTATAATGTCTTGAATTTCTAAAGAATGTTTTTATAGTTGGAATGTCCGCATTTTCTTTATTTACTCTATTAAGATCTATCATACAACAAAGAATTTTATTATCATCTTCATTTACATAATTAATAACTTCGTCATTATGATTTCTATTCAATCCTTCTTTCTCATATCCACCAAAAATCATTTCTAATTTCTCGTTGGTTGGTCGGTAACTTATGTGTATTATATCACCTGGTTTTAATTTATCATCTTCATCAATTAGATATATTCTAATCCAAAAAAACTCTTTTTGTTTCTCTACTACATCTATCTTAACATTAGGTTCATCTTTCCATTTAGATGAATCCGAACTATTCAAAGCCTCTTTTAATTGCTCTAACATAGTTTCATGGCTATCTATTCCATATTTTAAATCTGCTCTTTCAGGGAAATCCATATTATTTTATATTATATTTTTATTAGATATTATGCATACCTTGTCCATCATTTATAGAATCTATACTATAAACTTTGATCGATTTATCTACGATACCTTTTCTTTTGTGTATCTGATTAAGTCCTTGTGTTGCACCACGTTTAAATATCTCTGTAAGATACGCAAATACATTTTCGGATTTTTCTTCATTAAATAGATACCAATTTTTGAATAGGTCATATAGTCCTTGTTGGTAACAATCATGTCGATCATCAGGATTATAGTATTTAAATTTTTTAATGGTTCTGTCGGCTAGTAATATAAGCATTTTTTGTGCGGTGGGTGTTAGCATTCCCAATGCTTTTGATACAACTATTTCAACATATAACTTCTTTGGAGACAAATATAACTTCTTTGGAGAGTATAATGACATATATGTGTGTTTTATATTTTTTGTTTTATTAACTTAATTTATATAAGTTTTTCGTAAAAAGTTGATTTTCAATGAGTTAAATAGATAAAAAAGGGTGATATAAATTATTATATCACCCTTTTTTAAGTTATTATTGAAAAATATAAATTAAATTAATTAATTTACGATAATGATTTTTGAAATAAATCACTCTTTACTTGTTTAGTAGCAATCATTTCTGTGTTTAATTTTTCTTTCCTCTTACTTAATAGAGTAAGTGCCTTTGATAATGATTCACTCTCTCCTATCATTTTAATATTAGCTTCTACCTTATCAACGTTTTTATCAACATCATCAATAGATATTTGAATTTCACGGATTTTATCTTCTAATTGTCTGTTTTGTTTAGTCTCATTGTCTAAACGATTTTCAAAAAAGAAAGCTAAATCATATTGTAAATCATTCTTAACATCATTTAATAATTCTGTTGCTGACTCATATTTGTATAAACTTGATCCTTGTCTAGAATCTTTTCTATACATATATAAATCTTCCCCGTAATTGAATACGAAACATTCTACGAAAGGGTTTCCAATATTTGTAATATGCTTAACAACATCTAATTCAACTATTTTATCTAAGTTATTAGCAATAGATTCAATTAATACAAACCATTGTTTTTTAGCAATTGGTACAATTGGAGAACTGAATATGTTTCCAATTGTAGTTTCTTTTTCTAATTTCTCTTCGTTGATGAATGTTACACCTGGATTTTCGGTTGAAATTCCAATAACAATATTCTCATCTAATTTAAAATCAATTCTATCTTTAGTAACATTAGCATGTTGTAAAGCATTTTGTAATTGTCTTAAATCACGAACTTTTTCTTGATCAGAAATATGATTTTCCAATAAAGTTTTTTCAATTTTATCTTCACCTAAGAAGAACCAACAATCGTCAATTAAAGCAACATGACCATTTTCTACACTTTCTACTAAAGTATAAACATCATCTGCTCTACCACCACTTAATAAATTAGATTTATTCTGTGGGTTAGTGTGTAGATTATGCATAAACACTTTAATCTCTGGAATCCAGTCGTGTAATGCTAATTCATTTAATATCTTATTAGTTACATCCGTACTATCTTCAGTATTTATTATATCTAATAAAGTATTTAGTGTTTGGCGGTATATCATACCTTGATTTTTTGATTCTATAATCTTAAATAGATCTTTAAGGTTATAAACCAATTCATCTTCTTTTAAATCGTTGTTTAAATTTTCTAATAAAGATTTCACATCATTATCATAAGTGTGGATCGATAATCTTTCGCTCAACGAAGTAATAATTTGTTTTTCTGAGTAAGTATCAATTGCATTAAAATGTGTTTCAACTATTCTTGCAATATCTTCTTGATTTTCAAAATCTAACCCTTTTTTAAAGTTAAATAATTCAAGTTTTAAATTTATCATTTTCAATAATTTATTTTTTTTCTCTATGTTTATATATTATAAACATAAACTCTATTTTTTACTAATAAGTAAATAAAATAGGTTTGCATTATATATTAAAACAAAAAAGTCCATTTTTACTTATTAGATGTTATTTTTTGGATTAAATGTTTGCTCTTTTTTCAATTGCTCATCTCTGTTAATTTGTGTGTTAATGCTATCTGTCTTACCTTGTTTCAGTTGATTAATCCATTTAACTTTCTTAGGTCTTCCCCAAATTTGTCTTTCTCCAAATGCTGGATAATATGTTTGTACTTCAAAATTAAATTCCATTTTAACATATCCATCAGTGCCATCCATACTATAATCACGAACTATCTCAATATTATTTTCATCTGGAAAAGTAGCCACCGCATCTATATACATAAAATTAAATTCAAAATACATATGATCGTAAAACATCAAAGCGTTCATTATAGATTCTGATGCCTTAAATGTATCTAATTCACTATTAAGTAAAATAGTTGCACTAAAATTTGCAGTAATAGGAATTGCCCTTAATTTAGTTAATACTTTTCTAATTTCCTCACTATCTTCTACTACTTGTCTTAGAAAAACATTTGGATTTGCAAACTCATCTCCTTTCATTCTCCAATTTTTTAATGTTATATGAGCTCTTGGTATAACGTCTGTATTTAGTTCTAATTGTCTATCATCGCCTACTATATCATCAACGAAACTATCTAAAAGATAATCATCATTTTTACCAGATAAACTATAAAAAATAGGAATAGAAACATCTACGTCCCCACTCTCAAATCTATTCACCCATCCTAATCTTTCTTCCAGCATTGCCAATGTACAGATTGTTAAATCCCTAAAGAAAACATCATCAAAATTATATTTTTTACCTATTGCCATGATCTATATATTGTTAAATTATTTTTTTCCACCAGGGTTTGTCTTTTCTTTCTTGTTCTCTTTTCTTTCTCTTGATTTCTTCTGCGTTTCTCTTTCTCTGTTCCTTTTTTCTAATATCATCTTCTTTGTCTTTTATATGAATAGGGAGATAGTTATTAAACATTTCTTTTATTATATTCCGATTGGAATTTTCCATTTTCTTCCATGTTGCAGTTTTCACAATTTGATTTTTTTGATCTGTTATTTCATTTGGATTATTCCAAGTTGAATATGGTTCACCACTATAGAATAAAAAAATAGTATTCATACTGAGTAAATTTAATTTCTTAGATATTTGTTGAATAACTATTTTTTTGGCTGATGTTGTGTATATTCTATATAAATATGTATCATCTTGGTACATATTATCTGGATTTTCTTCACAAATTGTATCATAATTTTTGTGTCCTAACTCTACTAAAATTGGTACTACCATAAGAGGAATTTTTCTTGATTTTATCAAACCTTTCTTATAAATAGCGTCAATTATATCTCTTTGTGTAGAGTCTTCAGTGAAGCTCATATCGGTATATCCAGAATATTCTTTATCGCTGAAAAGTTTAAATACATAATCTGTAATAACAAAAGCTTGTTGAATTTTTTTATTATTAAATCCCATTATTAAATAATTCTGTTTATGATTTTCATCAATAATATGTTCAATACTCTTCAAATCCCCAAAAGGGAATTGTTTATTATAATTATCATATGCCTTTCGGTTTGATATATAATATCCTTTTGTTCCTTTTTTAGATGTGTGTACTTTAATTAAATCATCAGATTCAATTATTTCCCAATTTCCCATTTTTTCTCCTTTACTATAATTAAGAACATTATTAAATATTTTCTTAATTAGAAAATTAGAATCCTTAGTTAAGCTACCATTATTATCATCAAATATTACATATTTATTATTAGGTTGTAATGTTATACCATATCTAACATCGGCACTTCCACTATTTGAATAATTTGATAAATAATTAGTATTTGGTGTTAATAATTTTTTACCTTTTTTTATTATAACAAATTGTCTACCCCCATCTTTAGTATAATGTATATAATGTTTCTTAGTCTTCAAGCACCAAGCAGGAGATGATATATCTAATATTCCTTCATAGGTAAATACCTCAAAATACATATAAGTGCCATCATTGTATATAAATTTATAATCGGTATCACTTGAACTATTTTTTTCTAAATCATATAAATAATCAGATAATTGATTATAATTTAATTTAATTACTTTACCTAAATCTACTTTTTTATCAATAAGTACATTAAATATGTGTTCAGTTTCTAATATATCAACATGATATTCGAAAAATAGTTTACATAAGAATCCTATCCATCCTTTTTTATTATCTGCAATTCTTAAAATTTCTATGTAATTTTCATCCGTAGTATCCAACCCTTTTTTTCTAAGAATTGACTTGGCTAAATTAATATTTTCAAAAATTTTATACTTTATTATCACTATCCCCAACTATTTTATTTATATTTAATATATATAAAATATTGGAATCAAACATGTGGTACAAAGATCAAATAGTAGTTTTAACAAGAAAGAAGAAAAATGGGTTTCCTAAGAATATAGAAATTGGTGATCATTTAGTAGTTCTTAATTTCAAGTATAATCCCGATTTAAACATTGGGAGTAGAAATATATTACTAATACAAGGTACTGACAATCCTATTAAAACTTTTACTTTACATGAATCTTTTGTGTCAACTCTTAACAATTATAGAGACGAAACAATAAATAAAATTTTAACTGAACAATAATTATGAGTAATAAAAATATAAAAGAAATATTATTGTATTTTGATCACTATTCAAATCGCGATTTTAAAACATTTCTTGGAGATCCAATCCCTTGTAAGTGGCATAAACATAAAAAACAAAGTAAATTTAAACTCGCTATATTTGAAGATGGTATAGTGTATCAGTGTGATGATACGGGAATGTTGGTAGAAACCAATCTAACTAATTTAGAAGAAGTTAAAAGTAGATTCGAATCCTTTACTGGAGAAAAGCTGATAAATTAAATTTATATATAATATTACTACTATGTTTAACATAGTAGTAAAATTTAATATAAATATCATGTTCAAGTTAATTAAAGAATTTTTAAGAATAATTGCATTTATAATAGTTTATTCTATACTTGCAGTGGGGATAATATATGTATTTGTGATGTTATCTAAGTAAATAATTAAATTTCCAAAAAAAGTATTTTATATCAACTATATGACTCTTAACATCATTGTTTATGCGTTTTCTATGGTTACATTTAATCCCTCTGCTCTTAAACAGAGCTTAATTTTTTTAAGATATTCATCACTTCCTTCAGCGACAACACTTTTTCCTTTATAATGAACTTCTAATGTACACATCCATGCTTTATCAGGATCTAATTTACATATTCTAATAAGACATTCATGAACGTGATTAAAACTATTGTAGTCGTCATTATGTAGAACAACAACTTTAGGTCGTTCAGTTTTATTTTCTATTTTAGTTTTTTCTTTTGTGATAATATCATCATCACCCATAATCAGATCCATGTCATTCATCATATTTAGTAGTTACTTCTAACAATATTCCGTTAATTTTTGATTCTCTTATAAAATCTTCTGTTTTAATTCTCCTATTTAATTCTCGTAAAAATGTAGATATTTCATTTTCTACGTTTTGTAAAATGTGTCTATCTGTATCACTTGGTAATTCAAAACTAATTTTTTCTTTCCACACTCTACCAGATCCATTACAAATTACGCATTTTCTATAATATGTAGTATGGCTATGAATTTCTCCACGTCCTTTACAATTATCACATAAAACTATATTTTTTACTTTACTAGATATTCCCATATATAGGTTAATAATTTATCTTAATTTTTGTTTATATTTCAATTCATAACCATTAAATCCAATTACATGAAATAATCTAAATGGTATTCCAAGTGTATCTTCAATTTCATCCCCCACTTTTCTGAATGTTGGTATATGTTCTGTTCTATCATCATAGAAGAATACTTCGGTAGGTTTTAATTTTTCGATAAGACTCTTTATTCTACTAACTTTGAAATCAATAGTCTTTCTACCATCCGCTAAATGAAGTTCTTTGAAAATAAATCCATCTTGTTCTATTACTTTTCTAACTGCGGATTCTAATTTTTTAATTCTACCTGTCATTAAAACTTTATAGTCACCATTTTTTGTATGAGTATCGTACTTCTCTAATATCCAAGGATTTGGTTTAATATCAAATAGTTCTGTATCTAATGATTCGGCTTTACCCCACCACCCAGATTTTTCATATCCTCTGTATACGGATAATATCTCCCTATTCAAATCCGTTGGAAGGGGAGTTATATAAAGCGTGGAATCAAGATCAAATATACTAAGTATCATTATTTTAAACTATTTTAAATTTTTACTATATAATTAGTTACAAATATAAGGCTTTTTTAATGAAAAGTTTATGAGAAACATAAATAAATATATAACAAATGAGTAATTTTAATACAAATACAAATACAAATAATCAGCCACAGAGAAGTGATCGTAATAAATACACTATTTACCTAATAGGATTTTTAGTATTGGTTATAATAGGTCTTGTTATTTTCGGTGTGGAGAAATTTGACACATCAGATCTTGAAGATGAGATAGAAGAATTAATGGCAGAAAATGAAAAACATATCAAAAGAGCTGATAGTTTAGAATTGAGTATAACTAAATATAAAGAAATTTCTGAAGAATTTATAAGAAAAGATTCTCTTAATTCGATAGAGATCCAACTTCAGAAAGATAGAACTGCTTGGTTGAGGAAACAACAAATACTTGCTCAATTGGATAGAGAAAAGACAGAGGAAGAATTGGAAGACTTTAAAAAAAATCCACCGAATCACGACCTTAATAGCCCATATAACCTTTTAATTGACACTGAAAGAAAAATTAATAATGATAAAAAAAATGATACTATAACTGATAATTATGATGATAATAATAATGAATAACATAAAAAACATATTAAAAATTGGTGTTATTTTAATTTTAATAATATCACTACAATCTTGTGGGAGTTCAAGGAAAATTATTGATTCTACCGATCCTAATCCAGTTTTAACTGAAACTGAAACTGAAACTGAATCAGCAACAGAAACTATTGTTATAGATGATCCTGTCGCAGATGGTCGTGTTGCTCCAAAGAAATCATTCTTTGATAACCTTAAAGCTAACCTTGATGATAATGAAAACTTTACTCCTATGCAGAAAAGTTTAATTAAGAATGCAACAAATATGGTAGAGGAGAAAGCGTATTTTTTACTTTTAGAAGAGGATGGTATTGAAGTTGATATTGTAATGTCGGGTGATATAACAAGAATAATGATGTCGGTTGAGGATATTGAGAAGATAAATAATAAGTATCGAATGGCTGAAATACTTGAAGAATTGGTACAGAAGTATAATATCGAAAATGAATTAAATTTAACTATTGTCGAATCATTGACTAATGAAGTTATATTATTAAATGAAAAAGTATTATTATTAAATGATGAACTTAAAAACAAAGATCAAATAATATCAACATTAGAAGGTGTTATTACTGAATTAAAAGAATCTAACTCTATACTTACTGATGTAAATGTTAAACAAGCAGATGTTATTAAATTAAAAGATAAAGAGATTCGAAGACAGAAGAGACAAAAAACATTTATTGCTATTGGATCAGGAGTAGTTATTACATTATTACTATTACTAGCATTTTAAAAAATATATATATAGAATAATAACAAATAAACAAAAAAAAATAAATAAATATATTATGGGAGAATTTTTTAAAAAAAACTTTGCTTGGATTATTTTGGTAGGTATTTTAGTTTTAGTAGCTCTTAGAGTAGTAGGAGTAGTTTAAAAGAAAAGGACTATTTTTTATTAATATATACATATATAAAAAATAATGTAAAATTATGTCTAATTTTGTAAAAAATTTCAAAAAATTTCAAAAAAATAAAAGAAATGATTCTTTTATTGTTGAAAATACAAAAACAAACGAATCTGTAATAGAACGTGATAGTAAATTCATCGTAGGTGGTATTACTATTGACCAAAGTTTCGTTAATAAATATGTTAATAGAGTAAAAAAAGATACAGGTAAAGATTTATACCAATCATATTCTAGACAACAACTAGCCGAAGAACTTGTAAATTGGATGGTGAGTAAAAATAGTGACGCTGATCAAGTTCCAGCTTCAGCTATCTTAGGTGGTGCTGATGATATGGAAAGTCAAGTATCTGATGTTTCAATGGAAAACGAACCATTGAATGTTGATGATGTTGGTATTACATCTGATGAAGAAATTGAATCAGAAATTGAGCCAAGTGTTGAAATAGATGACGAACCAGTTGGTGATATTGATAGTGAGTTTGAATCTCCAATTGAAGAAGCTCCAGAAGAAGGTGAAGATATTTCTTTTGATGAATTACCTGATGGAGAATCAGATACGTTAACTGCGGATGATTTAGAAGAAGGTGAAGAAGGTGAAGAAGGTGAAGAAATTGATGAGTTTGATGAAGATGGTGAGAAAATATTCAGTGAAGAAGATGAAGAAGATGAAGATTGGGACGACGAAGGAAGTGGTGAATTCAAAGATGAAGAAGATGAAGATAATGATCTACCTTTATAATAAATAATATTTTAGACATAGATATAATAGGAAAAACCTTAAATTAATTTTTAAGGTTTTTATCTTTTTAATATGTTCCAATTGATTTGTTACCGCTTCCATCCAGGGTGAGTGCCTCTATAGGGTTCGTCCATTAACTCGGGACTACCACGTCTATTATTTTCTTGATTATTTGAATATTCCCCTATCTCTTTTCGTCTATCCACAAATTTATTCATATAATCTTTATCATCTTTATCTAAAGGTTCGTTATGAATATAATTTTCTATAAACCATTTTGTTATTTTATTTCTACCTTTTTTCTCATTATTATTATACATTCCAGTATTTAAATTTGATAGTTTAGATTTAGTCATTTTTTTCTCAGTTTTAGTAATTTCCCAAGACATAACCTCAGTAATAATTTTCTTCATGCCATCTATATCTTCTTTCCAAAGTAAATATCTTAATACGTGTTCTAAATATTCAATTTTAATTACGGAATGAGTTACTCTAGAATTCTCCCATTTATCTTTATAAATTGTTTTAGAATTTTTAACTAATTTCATATATCTATCAAATCCCCAATCATATAAATAATATATTAATGAGAAACATTTATGTTTAACCATTTCCATATCAGCATCTTCATTACTAACCATTAACTCTACTCTATCTCCAAGTGTTGGTAGATATTCAAATAATGATTTTCTCTCATCGTCTGTCAATAGATAAATTTCATTTAAATAAGGTCTACCATTATATGATATCATTTCTAAGGCTTGTCGTATAACTTTACCCATAAATTCAACTCCCCATCTTATTTTCAATTCACCTATCTTAGTTATTTGATTTGTTTTAACCAATGCGAATATCATATAAAGTGTGGATAATGAGTCTAATCCGTGTTCGATTCCCGATCTCCACTTTTTATCTTTTAATATGTCATAAAAATCTCCAATCAATTCTTCTGGAGTTATGACATTATGAGCTCTTCCTTTTCTTCTCATATAATCTTTAGTTTCTCTTCTCTCTATGCCATCTCCTTGTATTTGTGGTGATGGTAATATATCTCTTAAAGTTTTCCATGTATCCATAACCTTACACTCTGATACAAAATCATCATATAAGTCGGGATAAAATTCCTTAATAATAATCCCCCCACCATAGAAGTGTAATGGACTACTTGAATATTGATTTTTATCTTTTTCTATAAATTTCTTTAATATAACTTTTACTTTATCTTTAAGTACAGGAAATATAGCTAAATATTCTATCCATTTAGGTAAGTGTTGTACGCGATCATATATCATTCTACCTGATGATGAGAAGTTCGCTTCTTTTAATTTAAGAACAAGGTTAAAAACCTGTTCTTCGTCATCAAATTTAAACCCAACATCTTTAAAAAATTTAACAAATCTTTTAACATCAGTGACACCATACTTATTATCACCAAATAAAGCTAATATACTCTCAAATGAAGTATTATCATTGTTTACGTTACCGTATTTTAATATAAATAATATATTATCTGTCCTGGTGATAGAGTCTTCACCTAATTCATTTACTATGAATTTTATTATGTTCTCTATTGGCATTCTATTTATATTATCTATTAATTCACTAAGATCTCTTTTCAATAAATCTTTTCCGTATAATAAACGAATTTCATCATTAGTAGGTAGATTTGTGCCATACTGCAGACCATATGACTTGTCTGATCCTAATCGATATAGATCACCTATGTCTAATTTAAATGACATTCTGTGCTCGTTTTTTAATATAATATCAGTTGTCATCTCATTCCAATTTATATTATTTTTAGTCAATTTCATTTTATCAGTAATATCTGATAAATTATATTTTTTTATTAATTCCCGAGGAACATTTTTATTTATATATTGAGCATCGTCATCATCAAAAAGAGTTTTATTGGAGAATATTTCATCAAATGCATATCCATTTTTATGTAATATTTGTATTTTTATTTTGTCTATATTCTCTGGTTTAAGTATTTCGGATCTATTTACTTTCAAAATATCTATTGATGCTCCTCTTTCTTTCATTATCTTTCCTACATCTATTTTATGAATTTTTTTATCATTTAAAAGGTGTGCGGTACTATACCCAAATCCATATGTTACTCCTATTTTAGAATAATTATCTGTCTTGTCGGTGAGAAATATTATATATTGTTTGTTTACTCCATTTGCATAACCATTAAAAGTGCGTTCATTTACTATACACCATGAAGAATCGGATGCTAAGAATTTTAATTGAGGATAATTTACTTCACATATAATCATATCATCTAAATGACTATCGTATATAATTTTAGCTCCTGATTTAACAACTGCTTTTTTAACATTATTATATCCAACAGATCTTTTACCCGATGTGAATAATTTAATTGCAGATAATAATTCTTCTTTTGTTTTATATCTAGATATTTTATCTAATAAATTTTCTTTATCTTTTAGTTTAGATAATTCAAAAAGTAAATCTCTTGTATCTTGATCTTTAAGATCTATTAGGGATTTTTGTAAAGAAGGTAATTCATTCACCATTTTCTTAACACCGATTCTTCCTCTGGATATTATAATATCATCCATTAGTTTCTCCCATTCATCATATTCTATTAATGGCATTGGGAGATTTTTAATAACTATTGAATTATTTTGAATAATATCATAAATTTCTCTTAAATCTTCTATACCAACTTCATTCTGATATACCATCTTTGTAAACCATCCTATATATCCCATATTAGAAGAGAGCATACTTCTTAGTTCTAAAAAAGACGGATGATCCTCTTCAATATTATTCTTTTTAAGGATTGATTTTGCTTGATGTAAGTTTTCAAATAGTTTGTACCTCTCTAAGTATCTCATCTTCTATATATTAAATATAAATATAATAAACATAAGGTAATTATTTTTCTATAAATAAAAATATAAATTAACAAATGTCTAAATCGAAAAAACTCAAAAAGCAAAAGAAGAAATACATAGAATTATTAGATAAGATAGAAAAAATTATGGAATATTATGAAAGGGGCGATCAGGTAAAATGCTCACCAGAAAGATGTTGTGACTATTTATCCGATGATTCAATAGAAAAAGAAGTCACAGATTATTTAGATTTATTGATAGAGTATAGTAATAAAATCCAAAATTTAGGCATTAGTGTTTATGAAAATCACTTTAATATATCAGGATATAGAATTGATAACACTAATAATAAAGAAGAGCATTTTGAATTATCTGTAAATAAACATGATAAATCTATTAATTTAAATGGTAGTTTCTGTGCTAATAATATTATAATAAGGTATAAAAATGAAAATAAAATAAATAGTTATTTTGATAAAATTACTAAACTTAAATTAGAAATTACTAAAAACACATTTTTTGAGGATTTTAATAAAATATATGGTGTATCTGATTTATCAAGAGAAAAATCTTTAAAAGATCTTGAGTTAGATTAATTAAGCAAAATATGCATTTACTCTAAATTCTTTTACTTGAAAATCTATAAACATCACATCTGAATAATTTTCGGGATTAGGAGCGAAGCTAACATCTAGTCTATATGAAATACCTGTTAGTTCGGGAATGTATATAGAAATTTGTTCATTTAAATCCTTTTCAACATATTGAGCAGATACCCTTGTTTGATGTAGTAATTTTTCTAAATCTCCCCCAAAATCAGGATTGGCTAATACTTCACCTTTATTCGTAAATAAAATCATTTCATATTTTTGAATGATCACTCTCACAATTTCATCTTGTATAAGTTGAGTATCATCAAAATTTGGGTGACCAGGATATTTTATATAAAAGTCAGTAAAATCAAAATTAGCCATATTATTATTAATTTTTGTTAAACTATATATTTATTTTTGTATATTACATATAGGTATAATTGAATATAAACTAAAACAAACATTATTATGAGAATTTTATTAAACGAAGAAGATTTTAAGAAATTAACTAAAGGTGAAGTTATCACGAAAAATGATGGTGAGGTAGAAATAGCTCTAAGTGATATAGGGTGGTATAATATGATTCGTCTTATACAAGATAATACAAATTAATATAATAATATATGAATGGAAGAGTTGTTTTCTTAGGGAGCTTTAATCCCATACATGATGGACATTTGGATGTGATAGATTATTTAATTAATGATGGATATCTTGATATTGATTTAATAGTTTCTCCACATAACCCACAAAAAGATATAAATTCATTATTACCATTTGATCTTAGAGTGGAAATTTGCAATGCGGCAATATCTGATGATTTTGGAGGAATGGATGGTATCCCAAATTATGAAGGAAGAACACAAAAATGGTCTCATATAAACGTCAATACAATTGAAGAAAATTTATCTCCCCCTTATTATACTTATAAAACATTACGTAAATTAACTGAAGAATACAACGAAAAACCAATAATACTTGTATTAGGATCAGATGTTATAGATAATTTAGATACATGGGAAAATTTTGAAGAAATCTCTAAATATCCTATTATTGAAATGACAAGACCGATACCATTTAGTGATATTGATATTATGGAGGTAAATAGTATAATTAGAGAAAAATTAAATATTATAACTATATTGGATATTTGGAATGATATGTCCTCTACTATTATAAGAGAGAAAATGGAAAAGGGAGAAGTTGATTTTGTTAAAAAGAATATGACACCAACATCTTTCAAAATTTATAATAGACATTGTAATATAAAAAAAATAATAGGATAGAAATATGAGTGATGCGATGAGTGAGATGTATAAAAGTATGAGACAAGATGATAGAAATGAAAAAAGGTGGCAAGAAAAAAGAAAATTAGATCCAGAACTTACGGAAGAATATGATAAATTTTCTGATAAGTTAGGAGAAATGATGGAAAAGCATAGATTTAAATTATCTATCCTGAATAAAAAAATTCAAAAAAAGCAAGAAAAATTAAAAACTTTAAGATATAAAATAGAAAACAATTCTATTGAAAAGATCAGAAGTAAAACAATTGATAAGATAATAATATAATAAATGGATAAATATGTATGTAAAAAATCCTTTGGTACAATTCCCGATAGTGATATATTCGAAATAGGTAAATCGTATTGGGGGTTTTATGATGAAATACTTTTTCGATATTTTATTACCAATCATGATAATTATATTGCGACTACACCAATGTTTGGATTTGAGGAATTTGAGAAAAAAGAATATTTTATGACAATAGATGAAAATAGAGAATTAGAAATAGATAAGATAATAAGCGAAAATGATTAATACAAAATGTGATAAATGTGGTTCAGAAAATATCACAACAAAAGAAAGACTTAGAAGAATAGGTGGTCCTCAGGTAAAGGGGAGAAAGATGAGCTATGGGTATAAATTAGAAATACACTATTGCGATGATTGTCCGAATCAATGGGATGGTAAGGAATTAAAATTATAGATGAATTAATGGATAAAATAAAAATGGATAATTTTTCTATGGTGTGGAAAAGTTATCAAGTATTAAGAGAAGATCTTAAAGTTTCGGAGGAAGAAATGGATGAATTAATAAAATACCAAGAATCAAAAGAAAAATTTGAAATTTGTGAGCAACTAAAAAGAAAATTACAGAGAATTAATGAATAAAGCAGATAAATATTATAAAGAAAATTTAAAAAACATTTTAACAAATGGATCGTTAGATATAGATCCTCGACCAAGATATAAAGATGGGAAACCAGCTCATACAAAGTTTATTACTCAAGTATTTGAAACATACGATCTATCAAAGGGAGAGTTCCCAATTACTACATTGAGAAACACTGCAATCAAAACAGGAATTAAAGAAATTTTTTGGATCTATCAAGAACAAAGTAATAATCTCGATACGGCTGAAACAATGGGTATTAAATGGTGGGATGAATGGGATATAGGAAATAGGTCAATAGGTCAAAGATATGGGGCTACTGTTAAGAGATATAATCTAATGGACAAACTTTTATATAATTTAGAACACTACCCATTTGCTCGTAGACATATTATGAATATGTATCAAGAAACCGATTTATTAGAAACCGATGGATTATTCCCATGTGCATATGAAACACTATGGTCTGTTCGACAAGAGGGAGATGATAGAATATTAGATATGACATTGATCCAACGATCAAATGATTATATTATGGCAGGATATATAAATAAAACTCAGTACGTTGCTTTACAAATGATGGTTGCTGGGCATTTAGGTTATAAATTGGGTAATTTTTGTCATTTAGTTCAGAATCTACATATTTATGATCGACACATAGATGCTGCTATTGAATTATTAGCAAGACATCAATTAGATGATCACCCAACGATTATTTTAAAAGAAAATAAAAATTTCTATGATTATACAATGGATGATTTTGTTATAACGGATCCAGTGAGTAGAAAAATAATATCTCCATTAGAGATAGCAATTTAAACATTTAGTAATTTTTTTGGTATAATTAATATAAACAATAATGATGATGATGAAAACAATTTTATATTTTTTAATGATACTTTTAATATCTTCTTGTGGGTGTTTAGATTCACCAAAGATAGATAAATTTGATGATGATGGTAGAATAATATTATCATATACATTAAAATCTAAAAAAGAATTAATGGAATATAAAATTTTACATATTTCTCAAAAAAAAATAATATCAATACCATGATAGGATCAGTTTACAATATATTAAGAAAATATGGATACACATATGATAAATATGATAATGATAAACATTGTTATATAAAAGAAAATATTTCCATTTATGTAATTGATCGAAAAGATGGTATTGATGATTTAACCTATGATTGTTCGGTTTATATAAATGATGTATTTTATGAAAATACCCATACAGATGAAGATTTATCGGATTTGTTACAAATAGTTGAACGTGATGAAAATATAAATAATATAACAAATAATGAGATTAACTAAAAGTTTTTTCGGAGATCCACTAACGAGTGGATTAATCAGAAGGTATATATTATCAAAATTAACAGGAGAGAAAATAGATGAAGATAATAGAAAAGATTATCCTCTTTTAGAAAGTTGGGTGAGTGTGCCATTATCTTCTCAATTAAAAGATCACGTATTAAGATATAATGGATGTGATTTTTATTGTGTTGGTAATGTTAATCAAATAAATTCCCAATTAACTACCTATTTCCAACTACACAGAGACGACACAATTGACAAAATTTTAAAATAACTCCCTTATTTTCAAAACAATACTCTTTTTTTCACTATAATTATAAAATAAATACATTTTTTATGAAAATAGACAAATCCAATTTTTCGTTGATTTTAATGACTCTAGATGAGAATAGTTACAACGGAACATTCAATGTTAGATATCACGACAAAACCTTTAATAAAGATATACAAATTGATGATACTGCACATATCTCCGAAATGGATGATAACAGAAAATTATCTGATAGAGAAAAAAGTTTAATTACTCAGATTAATAGATTAATAGATAAAGTATTCTCCAAAAAAGGTTTCGCACTTACTCAATGGACACTTACATATTCATATAATGTATTGAGTGAAATTAAAATAGAATATCATTTTGATGCTACTATAAATCAAATAAGTTTTAATTTAATAGAAGATAATATGATTTGTAAAAAGGCATTAGCTCTTTCAAGATCTGTTACTAAAAGGATGTTCAAAGAATTGAAGTAATGATATTAAAAATAAATTGCGAATATAATGATGATGGCGCTTGGTGTACCAATAAGAAGGTAAGGCGTTCATTATTTGGACTTGGATCAAGGTGTTGTTCTGAATATAATGATAAGAAATGTGACAAGAAAATTACAATATCCAAATCTACATCACCACCACCAAATGTTAACCGAATATAATTAATTAAACAAAAAAAAACCGATAATTTTAAATTATCGGTTTTTTTGTTCTATATTAATGAGTTCTTTCAATCTTAATTTCTTTGTACCCCTTTTTAGGTTTATAAGATAGTGGTATTTCATCACCACAAGTAATCCCAAGAACTCTCCCTTTCAATCTACTCATATCAAGTGTATCACACCATCCATCAGTTAATAATACTGTATTAAATCTATTGTAATCTTTTGAATTAGCAATTAAATCAATACCAGGTTGTAGAACTGTTCCACCTAATCCAATAATGTTTAATTTCTGCATTTCTTTCATAGAACTAACAGTTTCCATTTTATGAACTTGTGTATCTACTTCACATATGTTAATCTCAACATCATTTTGAAACACATATTCAAGAACTTTTTCAAACATTCCACCCATAGATCCAGATGTATCTAAAAGTACATTAATTTGAGATTTAACTTTACGATTTCCTTTGATACCTTTGATACCTCTACGATTTGGTCGAGTAATACTCTTCATTTTTTTCGTACCCATAATTTCATTAGAGATACTTCTTTTAATTTCACGTAGGTAATCTTTTCTTTTCTTACGAAGTTTCAATAATGTTTTTTCAACATTACTATTAGAAAATCCTCTTGATTTAAGTCTATCAACTGCGTCCCTAATCATAGTATCTCTTAATTCTTCAGGAATTTCATCTTCCATGTGAGAGTCTAAAAATTGACCTTCTGTTTCGTCTAAGTTATCAAAAATATTTTCAAGGCTATGTGTATCTATATCTTGACCACCAACAGTTCCAAACGCACCATAGCTTTCTCCAACTGAATTATCACCATCAGCTCTACGTTTATCATGTTCATCTTTTCGAACTTTTAACCAATTATATAATTCTTCGAAAATAGGTTCTCCACCATCTGTTTTATATTCTTTTGGACAAAATAATGCCATATTTTTACCAACCCTTCCTTTATCACGATTTTCTTGTGTATCAGGATATTTTGGAATTGCTACAAATTCATGACTAATATCTTCCCAAATAACTGAATTGATAATCATATCTTGCGCAACATTACTAAGGTGTTGACTAAATCGACCAGCGGTTGCTCTTTGTGGGTGATTAAATAATAAGTGAAAATCATTATGAAGAACGATATAGTTTACTTGTTTTTGTTTCTCTTTTTCGTTTAATAATTTCTCAGCGGCATTTCTACCAGGAATTACCCCATCACAAGTTCCAAGTTCATCAAGGAATTTAGGATTGTAGTAAAAATACATACCTCTTTTAGTCATGTTCACTCCCGTAGTCTCGATAGAATCCCTTTGCTTAAAGTTAACCATAAGATTGAATTGACCATAAAAAGGGAGTTTATGCTTAACATCAATTAACATTCTTTCGATTGTTTCTATTATTGATGGGTGAGTATTTTTTAATTGGATCATATATTATATATTTTTTATTTTATTTAAGTATAGTACAAATATAAGAAAAATTACTCAAATATTAAAATCTGAGTAATTTTTCTTATAGATAATATTTAATATTTATATTTCAATATTAACTTTTGTTGTCTTTGTTAATACTTTTAATTCTTCTAAGATCATCTGCGAATCTTCTTAGTAACGTTTTCACTGAAGGTGAATTGACACCTTTAGAGTATAGATTAGCAGCGTTATCAATAATGTATAACAAGAAACCTACTCGTTCATCTGCTCCACAGTCTTTAAGGAACTCTCCGAAATTATCAATTTCTTTGTTAGTCCATTTGTGGATATCAGAACTTCTTGCTTCTGTAAGAAGTTCAGAATATTTATCACGATTGAATTTTTCTAATTCAATTTTACATCTACTGTAATTAGCGATGATATCTGATAAAGATACTCTTGTTCTTTCTTCTAAGAACCTTACGAATTGCATCGCCGCTACTGTTCCAATCATACCAACTGCGATATTAGAAACAACCCCACCATATTCGTTCATTTCACCATAGTTTCTAACTAAATTATCATGAACGATATCTGTTTTTCTGTTAAATTTAACACCATCGTAATAGAAGATTGGTTCTCCTTTTTTAGATGTGAGGATTTTAGCACCATCCTTTAATATGAACTCACCATTTTGGTCAGTTTCAAATACTGGATGTCTGAAAAAATCTCTTTTAACAATAACTTCATGTCCCATTTTGTTAGTTTCAGTAACAATTGTTGCTGGGTCAACCTTTGGTCCTCCACCGAAGTTCTTGATAATGAACTCGGATAACATATGCCACGACCTTGGTGTAGCGTATGTTTGTGCATCATCATTAGGTTTTTTGTAGAAATAATCTGGGTAGAATTCTACAAAAGATGTAATATCAGGGTGAAGTACTTTGTCTTTTCCCCAATCAAACCATTCTTGGATAGTTAAATCGTGGTTAATGTGAATAAGTCTGTTATTCAATGCGTTGTCAAATTCTTCAACATCTGTTCCATCTTCTTCTCCCAAGTTACCACTTGAAATCATAAATACATTTTCGTTGAATTTGAATTTTGGTCCAATTCCTCTTTCAAGTAGGATTTGAAGAGCCGCATTACGTACCGCAAGTGGTGCTCTGTTTAATTCCTCGAAGTGAATAAGTGTAGGTCTTTCATTTGCCATAGCCGCCCATTGTGGAATTGCGTGTTCAATAACGTGACAATTTAAACCTTCATCAAATGTAAGATTTGGGAATTGCATATCCGTTTCATCCGCCATTGAAAGACGAATATCCACATATTGAATGTCTAATTTCTTAGCGATTGATTTAGTAATCGCACTTTTCGCAACTCCTGGTTTGGATTTGATGAAAAGAACTCCATACTGAGATCTCATTATTGAAAAATACAAACTCTCCTTTTCAGTAAGAGTAGTCAATTTTTTAATAAACTCAGGATTTTGGTAAAGTGCTAAATTTTCTGGTTTGCTCATATTTAATATTTTATTTTTAATTACTTATTTATGTACCTTACAAATATAATTAATATTTAGTTAATAACTACAAAAAATCTAATTATTTTCAAATTATTATTTCTTCTAATACCAATATCTATCTATCTGTAATAAAGATATGTCAAATATACATAAAGTTTAATTGTTTAACAATTAATTATTATTAAAAATTTAAATGTGAGTGGAAAGGTTTGATGTATAATAGGTTAGAAATAAATAATAATATTATAATCCCCAACTATCATCCCCATCGGATTTGTCGTATTTCTTACCCTTTTTCTTCTTACCATTATCATCAGGTACAAATTCAGTATAAACATCAGGATACACTTCACCAGCACCATCAACATCATATTTGAATTTATGATAATCACCGTAATCCATTAATTGTGAATTTCTTAGTTGATCTTCTTTAATCTTATTTAAGTAAGTATCTATTATATCACTTATCTTATCTATGAAATTATTGAATAGAGTTAATGAATTATCTGTGAATACACCAATTGGTTTTGGTTTCTTGTGTCTAAAACTACCTAATATACATTTGAAGATATATTCAAATCTATCATTTTGTTCAATGTATTTTTTAGTTAATTGATTTTTTATAAAATCAACATTAATTTTAAATTTATCTTTATTAAAGAATTTCGGAATTTCAAATTCAAATTGATCCAATTCTTCTGATGTATCATTCATATACATATTATATAATTTAGATATTAGGTTAATATAAATAGAATCTTTCTTATTACCACTCAATTTAATATCATCTATATCAATATTTTGAACATATGATAAGAAATTTAATAATATTAAGCTATAAATTTCTGTAAAATCAGTTTGAATAGTACTACTACTCTTTTTGTATAATGGATTCAATACTTCGTATCTATAATCATTTTTATCGGTTCTGATAATTAATCTCTGAACATTAGGTTGGAAATCATTACCACTCATTAAAAATGAATGTTGGTGAGTTGGATCTAATAACTTATAGAAAAAGAATGCGAAATTTTTATCTCCAAAAATATATTCTAAATCATCCTTTGATGTGTGTAAGAAATATTTAATCCCTTCTTTTTGACTTTGGTTTAATTTACCATGAAATATAATAGGTAATGGATCACAATCGAATAGATTAGAAAATTCTAATATTTCTTCTATACCATATTTAAATTTAGATCCTTTTATAATACCAGTTAATATCAAACTATTCTTAGGTTGTTTAACATACTCTATATGAGCTGGTTGGTTATCGGGAAAATATTCAAATACGAAATGCCAGTTTTTAGGAAGTAGAGAAACCACATGTTTATCTAATCCATAAAAGAAATTAATTGCCTTATTGTAATATTTTTGTAATGATAAATCTAATAATGATATTGGATCATTGCTAATAGATTTTGTTCTGAATTCAAAATTAGTTCCGTCCCAGCGTACTAATATTTTTGAGCCCATTATATCCTCATATACTGTCACTAAATCATTAAATATATCTTCTAAGAATTTATCTCCTGTATTATTTAATGTTATTAACTTACTCATAATGCTTAGATCAATTTTTGTTTTTTATTAACCTCTTTATATATTAAATAAAAAATATTCAGTTATTTAGTTATTCGGTATACTTTTTTAGTTTCCCAAGAAAATAATTCAATTGGTTTATAATTAGATAGTGGGTATTTATTCTTATTAAGTGGTGAAAATTCACCTACCTTTAATTCTCTATCATGTGAATGCTCAGGCATAAATTTCAGTATGTTATCTAAATCACAATTTATAGTAAGGAAATGAGCGTTGGGCTTCTCTTCAAAGAACCTATCTAACCAAGTTTGTATCATATCATTTGTCCAATGTTGTAAAACATCTTTCATAAAGTACATGTCACTATCAGGAATATCACCTATATCCATTGTGAAAATATCAGCACATATAAATGTTTCATTGGGGTAGTTACCTTTGTTAATATTTATAACATTATCTACAACATCGATACCTGTATAACTTATATTTAAATTATTAAATATATTAGACATCCATTGGATATCACCACATCCAATATCAACCATTGATTTAATGTTATTTTCTTTAATGTATCCTGATAAGAAAACTATCAATGGTATACAATATTCAATTGTCGATCCTGGACCCGATCCCTCGACCCAAGCCTTTTTATCATATATTTCAGAAAATATTCTTTTATTATTCATATATTTATTTATATTAAATTTTGTATAAATGTTTGATGAATATTAATTATTTAAATTAAATATATACTCAAAGTATATAAAACAATATTATTTAGAATTTCTTAGACCAAACCGAATTTCCCCGATTATTCATTTTATATATTTCAGATTATATTGTTTTATATATACTATATGAATAAAAATATCAAAAAATTTGAAGAATATACTCAGGATCCTTTAATGAATGATCTTGAAAATATAGAAACCGTGGACGAATCTCCTGAAGGTTTCAACCCGAAAGAATGGGAAATTGATGAAGTGATCGAAGTATTAACAGAAGATCCTGCTAAATCAGAGGTAGACCGAATTGAAGATATTGATGAAGGTGGTGGTGTTGATGAAGCGATTACCTTTGATACACAAGTACCGAAAGATATTGAAAGGGGGAGCTATATTTGGATTACTGCAATGATTAAAAGAAAAGGGACAAATTATAATGATCCTGGTCGTCAGGCGGTGATCAAATTACGATGCGTAGATATATACTATGGATTAGCACATTTAAATAAAGTAATAAATCAATAAATATATGATACATATAAAAAAATTAGATATTAAGATTTATAAAGTTAATGAACTTTATAAAACCACATATATCAGTGCTGAAAGGAAATCAGATAGACTTAAACAAAATGATTTATCTAAAAAGTTTAAAAATCATGTAAGTAAGGGTTTATCGAAATACCCACATTTAAAAGAAACTTTTTTTATTAAAAGTAATAATTCTTCTAAGAAAGAATATATGTTACTTGATATTAAAGGGAATCCTGTTATGTACGGTATGAATTATAATGAAAATGAACGTGAAGCTCTTTATAGAACTTTTTCGATTAATTTAATTACTGTTGGTGGGAGTAAAGAATTAAATATTAGTCTTACTATTGATAGGGAAACTAGAGAAAATAAAATTTATTTTGGCGACTCATCTATGAAATTTTGTAACAAACGTTCATATTTAAATTTCATAAAATTACTCGAAAAAATATATTACTTACACAATCCTAATAATAATATCAAAACAATTAAGAAAATTAATGGAGTGACAGATAAGAGTAATCTAGATAGTAAAATATCACCTGATAATTGGGCAAAAGAAAATGCGACTGATAAGTTTTCTAATTTATGGTATTTTATACATAAAAAATTAAGGTATAATAGTTGGGAAGCATTTGAAATGGATTTTAAGAAAAATAGAGATCATTGGGATAGTAGTAGTAGTGATAATGATGGAGCAATAAAGAATAATAAAACTCCTAACACTTTCGATTGGACTAGTAATAATACATAAATATATGAAAAGACTAAAAACATTCAATGAATTAAAGAGTTCCACTTATGATAGAGCTGGTCAAATAGCATATAATAGAGGACAAGGTAATTTAGCGGAAAGAATTTGGCAACACGGTGAATCGAGAAGGAAAATCGAGAAGGAAGGAACTACTTCAGAAACTACTGAGAAGAATAAGAAAATGGTATTTGATATGATGAGACAATATACTTTCCGTACACATGTCCATTCAATTCAGGAAGAACATCGACACGAAGATACATTTTGTAACCGAGTTATTGATATTACTCCTACTCAATATGGATTGGATGGTAGTGAACGTATATGGATTGAATTTACATCAGAAGATTTTAATGAAAATCAAAAAGTTTATTTTGAAATTGATAATAAGAAATTAAATTTATATAAGAATCAATTCACAACAAGAAGACATGCGGTTAATTTTATACAGATGTTAAATAAAATTTATTTATTAGAAGATCCATCATTTGCGGGCAACGCAATTGGTAAAATAAATAATGTAGATTTAAAGACGCAACTAAAACGTAATATTGGTGGTGAATTTTTTGAAACTATAAATATAGAATTTGGTTCATGGGATGAATTCAAAAAAACAATAGATATTAGAAATTTATATGATTTATTTGAATAAGAAAATATTAGAATTTAAAGAAGAAGATCTTGAACCAACGGATAGTTTTAAAGTAAATGATATTTTAAATCCCGATGTATGGGATGATTTTAAAATTAAAAAAGAAATTAGAGAGAAACTTTTAGAAATAGCAAATGAGTTTATTAATAATTTATATGGTGATTTTACTGTGTATGATATTGTCCTTATAGGTAGTCTTGCAAGTTATAATTGGAGTAAATATTCAGATTTTGATATACACATTGCTATTGACTATTCAGATATAAATGATGATACTGAATTAGTAGAAAATTATTTAGATCTATTCGGAAAAAGGTGGAATAGGGATTATCAGATATCTATTCATGATTATGAAGTTGAGCTTTATATAGAGGATAAGAATGAGTCCAGAGATCATATAAACGGTTTGTATAGTATATTAAAAGATAAATGGGTTATCAGACCAACATCAAATAATAATCAAGAGGTGGACACTAAATTGATTGAGAAGAAGGCAATTAACCTGATGGAACAAGTGGATAATTTAGAATCTAAAGTAGATCAAATAGATACTGATGTATTAAAAGATGATACAGATAAAGTATGGGATAAAATTAAAAAAGCCCGACGAGATGGGATAAATAGTCCTGATGGAGAATATGCTACTGGTAATTTAGTCTTTAAATATTTAAGACGTAATGGATATATAGGTAAGATAATACAGATTAAAAAGAAATTAGTCGAAACTAAATATAGTTTATAAATAAATAAAAAAACCCTAAGAAAATTTCTTAGGGTTTTTTATTAAATTAAAATTAATTAAAATATTAGAAATTAAGTGCGATACTTGTATTCCAAGTTCTTCCAAATCCCCAATATACTCGGTTATCCGTATTCACACCTTCCCAAGTAGCATCTCCTGCTTCTGCGTGTCGGTTAGTTTGTGATTCTGAAATATATAATGTATCAAATACATTATTCACGTTAAGTCTAATGTCTAATGACATTTTCTTTCCAAAATTAGTTGTATAAGAAAGTCCAAAGTCTGTAAGACTATATGATGGTAATTCTAAAGAACCTTTATGATCCATTGAATTAAAATCGGTTGGGTCAATACTTGCGTAAAGATTATCTGCCCAATACACACCAGCATCTGCTTTAAAATGATCATTTAATTTAACTGTTGCTCCAAGTCTTGCAGTAAATTGTGCCGCATTTCCAACTTTCACATCATCAAGGTATAATACTTCTTGAAAAGCACTTCCATCACCACCTAAAATAACATTTTGATCTTCATCCACATAATTAGCAGTAACATCACCATTATACTTCCAATCTCCGAATGATACCATCCCTTGAAGAGATAACATTTCAGAAACTTTATAATTAGCATCTACTTCAACTCCCATATGTACTTGTTGTACACCTGTAAGGTTAGCAGTACCTCTTGTATCATTCGATCCATCTCCTGTTGTATCAAATTCAGAACCTACACTAATATATCTATCATCCCAAGATGTGCGATATAAGTTAACATTCGCTCTTAATTTACTTGAACGATATCCATACCCAAGTTCTGTTCCTAACACTTTCTCATTAGTTAAGTTAGGGTTTAAGTCATTACCAAAGTTGATGAAAACTGCATCAAATAATGGTTGTTTTGAGTAATACCCAGCGTTTCCAAAAAGGTTATGGTTATCATCAATATTCCAGTTTGCTCCACCTTTAATGTTACCACCTATTATATTCTCCCAAGCAGTTGTTTGTCCATTAGCTCCATAATCATTGAATTTCTCAACTCTTTGAAACCCTTGATTAGAAGTTGAGAATTGTACAAACGCTGATAATTCATCAGTTTTGTATTCCATTTGACCGAATAAACCTGCCCAACGTACTAAACCTTCATTATAATATTCAATCTTTTCCATATCATTGATACCAGCCCATGGATTCCAAGATGGAGATACAGATTCGTATTGATTAGGAGTTATAATTCTATCAGGATTAAAATCATCTCTGTTATCGAAATAAGCATCTGCTCCTAAATCATCATTTACTACTCTAAAGTGATACCCTTTATAACTTCTTAAATCTGCACCGAAGTCAAATGATAATTTATCATCTAATTCGTGATTAAAGTTAATTACTGTACCATACCAATCGTGGCTATTCATAGATGCTCTACGTGAGAACCCATTACTTCTACTATTAATGAAATTTCCATTATCATCAGCAACTCTATCGTCACCAAAATCAGAAACACTATTACCACTATTCCAAGCAACAATATCATCAAATCTAATTTGTCCATTACTATCTTTAAATTTTGAACTAAAATCAGAACTTCCATTTATTCTTCCAATTGGACCTGATCCACCACCACGTCCCCATGATCCGTAGAACACAGAAGAAACTGTTGATTTTTCATTTAAATTCCAATCCCAATTAAGAGACATAACTGGTTTATGGTAGAAGTTTCTTCTATAAGAATATTCTTCTCCATTTAAATAACCCCAATTTTCATTGTACTTTCTGTTAATTGCTCCATCATTGAATCCCGTATTAGTCCCAATTGAAACTGCTCTACTATTTTGGTGATGCCATTGTGGTGCTCCTGTAAATGTTAATTGGAAATTATGTTTGTCATTTGGTTGGTATCCAAATGCCATATAATAATTATGTCCTTCAAATTTAGTACCATCAATATAACCATCTCCTGTTGTTCTACTGAACAATACCGATGCAGAGAATCCGTTATCCATTTTCCCTGTGTTATAACTTAATACATTTTTGAAGTAATTATCATTCCCAAAACCAGTAGCCCATCTACCACCTTGTTTTTTATCAGCAGAATTAGTAAGTACATTAATTGTACCACCAACTGAACTAATTGCAAGTTTTGAAGAACCCAATCCTCTTTGTACTTGTATAGCAGATGTAACGTCAGACAAACCTGCCCAGTTGCTCCAATATACCCAACCGTTTTCCATATCATTAACAGGAACCCCATTAATCATTACGGCTGTGTTTCTTTGGTCAAATCCACGTATGTTAATACGGGAATCTCCAAACCCACCACCTTGTTTAGTTACATAAACTGATGGTGTTGATCTAAGAATTTCAGGAAATTCTTGTGATCCCAATTTCTCAATAATTTCTTCCGATCTTATTGTAGATGTAGCAACAGGAGTTTCCCTATCTTTCGCAAAATCCACAATACCTGTGATTACAACTTCTTCTAATTCATTAGCGTTTAACATTAATAAAATAGATCCTAAATCAGCTTTACCATTAACTAATGTATAAGAAATTGTTTGGTCTAAATACCCTAAATAAGAAATGGAAACCGACCCTGTGTTGTCACCAACAGTTAAGGTAAAATTTCCATCAAAATTTGATATTACACCATTATTTGTACCCGTTTCAACGACATTTGCTCCTGATAATGGAGTACTCATTTCATTATCAGTAATCGTTCCGTTTATGGTTCCTTGAGAATACATCCCAAAACTTAATACCATAAACACCATAATAAATAATTGTTTTAATTTCATAAAATTTGTTTTTGTTTGTTTTTGTTAATTAATAATTAATTTTAATTCTTGTTTATATTAACCTTTTATTAAAAAGTTTAAAAAATAAACTTCTGATATATATAGGATTTCTTGGTCTCTCTAATTAATTCATATTTCACCTCCTTCTTCCAATTTATCTTCTAATCCGAAAATGTTAAGATCTTCTTTATTAAAAATACTTCGCATAATATCAACCCCTTTAATAAGGAGTTCTTTAGAATCGTACATTTTACTTGAAGATATTATATTACCATTTTCTGCAATAACATTAAAATAGAATTCACCACTATCTGTTGAGTTTATATCAATTTTACCTCTATTGTCTATCATCATAAGTTTAGATATATTTTTGATTATATCTAATTATTATAGAAAAGTTTACTTATTTAACTTTTTGAAGACTTCTGAGTTGTCGTGGAATTTTTCGGGGTCTCTGAATAAATTGAAATGATAATACACTTTACCATAATCTGGATGATCCGTATTAGTTACTTTACCTATATTATAATTTATAAAGAATTTTGTTCTCCATATCTCTAATAGATTACGATATTCACCACCAAAGAATTCAAATTCATAACCATGTAGTGTAGTGTGTCTTACAGTACCTCCTTCTTTTTCAACCCATTTAATAAATAAATCAAATCCTTCTCTTGTATTAATTAATTCATCAATGTTTATTTTATAAAGATCTATTGCTTCATTAATTTTCTTAAAGACATCCTTGTTTAAAAATATAGAAACACTTGGTACTGCAATTAATAAATTTATTATTTTCCAAAGAGATTCTTCTGTTATATCTTTAAATTCATAATAAGATACATCGTTATGAAAACCACCATTACTATCATATAGTGTAAAATTTCTATCACCATGTTCATCGTAGAATCCATTAAACTTAAAACTCGTATCATTTTCTGTGTGAATTTTAAAATCAATATCTATTCCAAGTTTTTCATAAAATTCTTTAAAAACAAAACTCTCATAACCATTACATTGTACTTCATCTATATAATCATTTTCACCCAAACCGAATTTAATGATAAATTCATCTCCTAAGAATTTTATAATTTCCTTTATTTTTGAAATCAATTTATCTTTATTATTGATATTAGATTCATTTATGAAATTTTTGAAGTTTTTGATACTACTCATAATGTATATATTAATAATTATTAGTATATTTGCACTTATGGATAGACGAAGTAAAAAGAAAATTAAATATAAATATCTACGAAAAATAGATACTGCTTTAAAAAATCTTAATTATAAAAGGGGATATAACCCATCTACATCAGATAGAATAAAATTATTATTAAAATTGGGGAAATTCGTAAAAGAAATAGATTATACGATTTTTTGGGAACTTAAAAAAGAAATAGATTTCCCTAAAAATTTAATATTTGGTGAGAAAGAAATAGAAAATTTCTTTTCGGGAACAATCCATAGAGAACTTGCCTTTAAAACATTAGATATATAAATATGAATAGACGATAACCAATTAATAAATTAAATGATAAATATAGACGTTAAATATAATCAATTAATGAATCTTTTGTACTTTACTGCATTAATCTTGCATGAAAATCCAATGGGATGTGGTCCATCATACGTTTTAGAAAAATGGAATAAATATATAGGAATTGAATTAAAAGATTTAGATACAGAAAATTATTTCCCCTTTCTCGGTAGTACTGATACTTTAAACACATATATTAAAAAATGGCATATATCAGATGGTGTATTTAAAGAAATGAAAGGTATATTTCATTTCATTTTTTCAAATGCTATTTTTGATGTTGAAACTATTTTAAGAATGTATAAAACATATATAGGAGATTTATCAAAAATAAATAATGAATTTGTTGATACTAATGGTATCCACCCAAATTTATTAAAAGCTATCGAAGAATGGTTAAGTAAACCTAATAATAAAAGTAGAGTACGAGAATTTAAATTTGATGATTTAATAGATGAATAAATAAATAAATAAAATTAAAAAGACGATAATTAATATAATTATCGTCTTTTTTATTCATAAACTATATAGTCAAACCCTTCATCTAATCTTGGGGAGCTATAAACTCTAACAAGATCATCTATAACATTAACTGGTATAAATTTACCTTCTTCTTTGAATCTGTTTTCATTTCTTTCTAATAAAACTTCAACTGAAGGACATTTTACAATAAGAGCATATTTTGTGAATCCCTCAAATAATTTTAAATGAGATCTTCTTGCTTTTGATTTATGGTTCATCATATCAATAACAACATTCCCTTCGGAAAGAGTCGCTAATGCTAATCTTTTTCTTAATTCTTTAGAAACATTTTTTTGATTGACTTTTTTAAACGCATCATTATATGACATACCTTCTAACTTCTCGTTACCCATTTCAATAAGTATATCGTCTCTTGAAACAATAGTATCAACATATTCTTCTATTTTTTCAATAAGCGTAGATTTACCCGATAAAGGAACACCTACCATTAAGATAAGGTTTTTATCAGTTGTTTTCAATCGCTCTATTAATTTATTTAATCTCATAATACCTGCAAATATATTAATTATTTTCTAATATGTTTTCAATAGTTTCGTTTCTTTCATATATTTTTTTACATTCAATAAAGAAAGGATTTGGGTGTTCTTTATTTAAATCTGAATTATGTAATATATAGTGAATAGCACATTCTTTTATAAATAGATATGAATCATCGTTCAGATTAGTAATTGAATATTCGGTTGCTCTTGCGCTAAGATTACCAGCTCTTTGTATTTTAAAATAAGTATCATACTCTAATGTTAAATTATTACTTGTGTTCTTATATAAATATATATGTTCACTAGGAATGACCATAGATATGCCCACATGGAATATCCATTTATCTAAACTATCTAAATTATATTTATTCATCATATCTCAAGTATTTCGTTTATTATTTCATTTCTTTCATACATTTTTTTAGATTCAATAAAGAGGGGGTCTGGATGTTCTTTATTTAAATCTGAATTATATAATATAGTTTGGATAGTTGAACTAACAGTGAATGATATATATCCTAATCTACCAAAAATTTCTATAACATAATATTTATGTATATTCTGACCACCTCCATTAAAAATATGAAAATATTCTCCTACTTCTAATACCAAATCTTTATTAATTGATATATGTTCATGTGGTATAACCATGGACGTTTTCACATAAAAAATCCACTCATCTAATCTATTTAAATCATACATACCTATCTATATTGGTGTGAATGTATATTCTGCGAGAACATCATCTATTATTTTTTCTCTCTTTTTAGCAACATAATTATTAAAATATTTATCAGTCGTAGAATTATCCATACTAAATAATCTTATATTAAAGGCGCTAATATCATATAGTACATTATAGTATTCATACATAACTTCCACATCTTCAGGTTCATTCATCATTGTTCCTACTTGAATCCGATTGGTTTTTATTTGATTTTCTTCTATATAAGTTATATCAAAACTTGGTTGGTCTATTACACCGATCACTTTTTCGATAAATTTATCAGGCAACCTATTTATTAATTTCCAATAATCTCTATTTACGTGATTAAAATCATTTAGCTTATTTATCTCATTAAAGATAAATTTTTTCCTTTCTGATATTGTTTCATTTGTTAATATTAACATAATAAATTATATCAATATTAACCATTAAGTTTAGTCCCTTCATATAGATTAAACTTTACTATATAAAATGATATAATTAATAATAAAAAATAAGATTAAATATCTATGAATCAGAAAGTTAGAGAAGGATCAAAAGTCACAGTACATTATATAGGAAAATTGGATAATGATAGTGAATTTGATAATAGCTACACCAGAAACACTCCACTCAGTTTTGAAGTTGGAAAAAATGAAATGATTCCAGGGTTTGAATCTGCAGTATTAAACAGAGAAGTTAATGAAAAATTCACTGTTAAAATACCATCGGATCAAGCATATGGAAAATATTCAGAAGAAAACATACAAGAAGTTCCAAAAGAACAATTAAATTTACCAGATGATGTTCCTATGGGAATCCAAATACAAGGTACTGCACCTGATGGGAAACAATTTATGTGTATTTTAAAGGAAGTAAAAGATAATTCAGCATTTCTTGATTTAAATCACCCATTAGCTGGGAAAGATTTGAATTTTGATATAGAAATATTGGAAATTGAAGATACTGCCGATGAAGAAGTAGAATAACATTTATTATTATTAATCTATATAAAACAAAAAATAATAATAATAAAAATAATTGAATTTCTCAAAAGTAATAAAGTACTTATTAAAGTCAAAGAACGATCATTATCTTTATTTTACACTAAAAAGTTACAAAAAATATAAATGGTTATTGTGGTTATTAATATTCAACAAGAGTTATCAGTCTTGTAGAATATTCAGAAAAAAACATAAATATCATAAAAATATTGTAGTTATAGGTTTAAAATACTATGGTAGGAACGTAAAAAGAAGAACAAATGGGTATTCGAAAGAATACTTAGATCAAAATCTTGGTGATAACCATTGCATATATTGCAATGTTCTCTTAGATGAAGAAAATATCACAGCGGATCATATAATACCTGTAAGTAAAGGCGGGAATAATAGTAGAATAAATTTAACTCCTTGTTGTAACGATTGTAACGAAGAAAGAGGAGATGAAGAATTTTACAAATATTTGTACCAAAAACAACCAAAATATCTAAAGATGGATCATCCATTTATATAGATTTATGTATAAGAAAATTATTTACATAATAAGGATTATTTGTATAATACTTATACCAATATTATTATACTTAGGATATGGGTGGAATTCTGTTCTACCATTTATCCTAAGTATTATAATACCTATATTTTTTTATATAATTAACATATTTCTTATGTGGAGGAGAGTAGTAAATCAATCTAAATAATTTTATGTTATTGTTGTATCATATACCTCACCCCAATATTCGAAATGCCATATTTCATCTAATGTCCCATTATTATCTGATAACCTCCAAGGATTATACCAACCGTATTTAGCACCTATTTCGGCAATATCTGAATAAATTTTATTTTTTCTACCCGCTAAATTATTTATTGGTTTACCAGATCCGTTAACTACTTGATATAAATTTCCGAAATCTAATGCTCCACCGACACCATGGGGTGATGATCCTGGTTGTGCAATAGTGGTACTAGATCCTAGCCCTCGTTGGTGTTGAATACTTCGATACGCACTTGATATTCTAAAAGGAATGCCTTTAGATATTAACTCTTTCCTCCAATCAACCCAAGCTAGAAATGCAACTGGGTGTAACATATATTCAGCGGAATTAGTTACTGGGTTTATATAACGATAATTAGCGCCTGATTTATCTCCAATGAAAACTAAGAAACTAGGATCACTTTGGTCTAATAAACCATTTTTACCTAAATCTTTAATTACTTTTTTAGACAAAGGGGATTGACTATAATAAGTAGATCCTATTTTACTTGGATTTATAGAAGGGGCTGGATCACCATCTAATAACTCAGCGGGTATTGGGAGCTCATTGTTATTTGGTTCATCAATTAGAGGATTAGGAGACCCATCTATTGGATTATAATTTCCGTTTTCTGTTTTAATTATATGATCTTCTTCTGTCATTTTCCAATCATCTTCTAGAACTCCTTTGTTTAATCTATCTAATTTATCTATATACCCATTATCATTAAATCTCACATTATGACTTAGAAATTTAGGATCTTTTAATATTTTATATTGAGCTAAATGTTCGGCAAGCCCTGGATTTGGAATAATAGGAGCATATAAATTACCATAATATGGTCCACCTTTTTCTCCTAATAAATGTGATACAAATTCATCAAACCAATTTAAAAAATTATCTCCTAATATGGCCTTTTGATCTGCATTTTCCGTTCCTATATTAACAAGTCCATGGTTATCTTTAAGATTTAAATTTATACCCGAATTAATTATATTAATTAAATTAAATTTATGATCTAATTTAAGTCCCTCACTTTCGTTTGTGTATACCTGTGTTTTATGGTCAAATAATAAAGATTTCATTGATAAATAATCATCATCGCTCATATCTTTTAATTTAGTTTCTAAATTGACATTATAATGTTCAGCGTATCTATAAATAGGTGTATATATATCACCATTCTCAAACTCAACACTTACTATTTTTCCGTTATCGGGTAAGTTACTAGTCATACCATTTGTATCTTTCCAAGGTGATGCCCATGGTAAATCTTCAACAGGAAGACCATCAAATAAATTTATAACTCTTATTCTACATTTATTTTCTCTATCAGGATCATTATTATCTTCAACAATTCCAAGAAAAACTTTATTAAGATCTATTACTGACATATTAGTATATATGTTATTTATTTATTTTTATATACATTAGGTATACCTTGGTTTCCCAAAATATCTCTTGTAGAATTCGGTATATTTTCTTCGCCTTTAAGTGCATTAACTCCTCTATTTGCTATATCAAATACTGAATTTTCTACCCCTTGTGATAGATTATTTAAGAATCCAGAACCATAAGAAAGTGCTTCACCAAGTGCTAGATTACCAAAATCTCTTAATTTATTTAAAGCAAATTGCCCTAAATTAGTACTTTCATAAACATTAACAGGAGATGCTATATTTCTCATTCCTGTGGTTGTTCTTATTTTAGCAACTAATCCAGATAATAATTGCGATCTTAGTTCAATAAATTTAGTTTGTAATTCTTGATTTATAGATCCAATAATATTATTTAATCCTGATCTAAGTGAACTTTGATTTCCTCTAATTTCTATATTTTTATTCCTAGCATCTATATTAGATTTAACATATTTTCTATTCATCATAGGAAAATCATATTCATATTCTCTATCTTCAACATCACTATTTCCTGATGTATTCATTTGAAATTTTCTATCCATCGGTCTATTTGGAAATTTATCGGCATTTAATGCATTTTTTTGTTGATTTATATCACTATAAGGATCAGTATTAACTTGAAAAGAATTTGGATTAACCTTACTATCGTTGATGTACTTTGCTTCATCAGGAAGATCTGGCCTAAAATCAAATTTCTCCATTTCCATTCCAATGTATTTATAGAAAATATCAAATGTTAATCCACTTGATACTCCAGGAGCACTTTCACCATGTCCTCCCATAGACATCTCATTCATAAAACTATAATTATTAAAATCTAATTGACATTCGTATAGAGTGAAAATATATCTACTTACATTATCATTTAGTGTAGGGGTTAATTCATATGATGTTATATTTGATTTTGCCAAAGCATTAGACACTCTATTCATATTTCTAACTTCACTAATTATAATAGACATATCAAATCTTAATAAATTTTCAGGTATTACCATTCTACCATTTACTTTAGAATATGATAGTGTTCTATATAAAGCAGCTAAATATCCTGCGTTAATTCCAATATCTTCGGTTAAACTAACAGTTAGCTTATCTTTTCCGAAATCAACCATTTGTTTACCACCTTCGTATCCCATTCCTGTATGATGGAGAAGTTTATCTAACCCTTTTATCCCGTGTAAATAATGGGTTTTAAAACTATTAAATCCATTATTTGATTTAAATATATCTTTATTTTTACTACTAAGATTATTTGTTCTATCATCTACATTAAAAAATTTAGAAAATTGAGTTACAAAATTATCATAAGTTTCTTCTCTATTAGAAATATCTTTTATACCATTATTTGCACCAAAATTTATAAATTCTCCAATATTATTAAATAAAGGGGAATTATTCAAAATAACTAAATCAAATCCAAATATTGTAGGATCTTCATCTAAATTTAACAAAGAATGATCTGTTGATTTACCATCTAAGTTAGAATTTAATCCAACTTCTAAACCATATTTGAAATTAAATGTATCACGATCTTTGAAAAAATCTCTTAATACGTGTTGAGTTTGATATTTATGATATCCCTTTGGGATTGATGTACCTGGAGTAGTCTGGTTTGTCAGAGCTGTTGCCGAAGCACTATCACTAAATGGAGTGGGCAGTGATGGGATTAAGTCTTGTGGAAATAAGTCGGTGGATAATACTTCTTTAAATGGTCCTCCTTGTGGCATAATTAATATTTATTTTTATATATTTTATATATTAAATTATGTATCATTACTATCCTCTTCCTCTTGTGAGAACCCTAAATGTCTTCTAACAAGCCTTACCATTTGTTTTAATTCACCGTCTTCCATAAAAAATTCAATATTAATGATAACCCATTCTCCACTTAATTTCTTATTAAAAATAGGATTTATTTCTTTCATCCCTTGATTTATTAAAAGTAAATAAATTTTCATGAATTTATATAAATTAAAATTACATAACGGTAATATAACTTCTATACCTATTTTCTGAACTTCAATTAAATTGGCTCTATTTTGTCTATTAGCATATAAGAAATTACTATGTACATTATTATCTATCATTTTTCCTTCCCAAAAATGTCTTGAATTTATATCTAAAAATTCAGTATCTTCTGATTTTAATATTAAATCTTCATCTTTATCACTGGTTATTGCAGATGTTTTAAATATTAAAAAACTTTTTTCTTTCCAATTATAATATTTAACTTGATTATTATATCCCTCTTCGATACTTTTTCTAGTACTATTATTAAATATTTTATATCTTTCAAAAAAATTCGGAGATCCGTGAGATGATATATCATTTGATAAATAAATAAACCCTTTTTTGGTGTTTTCTACTAATGATAGTTGATTTTTAATCTCAGCTAAATCACTTGTTGAAACCCCTACTTGATTTTTTGAATCTTCATTTAATTGTGTTTCAATATCAATAAAATTCAAATTATAGAAAAAATCAACAAATCCCCACATAAAAGAAGTATCTGATCTATAACTTCTTTCTATAACATCTTTACAAAATACCATACCCCTATTACCAGGATTTATCCAAGTCATTGCGTCATTAGTATCACTTATGTTTGAACTATATCCTAATCCATGTAATGATGCCAATTTTGATAAAACTCCATAAGATGTTGTTTCTTTAAAGCTTTCAATACTAGTAACATACATCTTATTAACATTTAAAGATCCACTTAATGAAAAGATCCCTTCTTCAAGTTTTTTGAAATCCAAAATTTTAAATTCAATAAAAATAGGTCTTATTAAGCTAGATTTACTATCAATAAATACTCTAACTCTGTCATCATCATTAGGAAACCTTAAATTATCGAAATATCCATAACTATCTTGGAAAATAACATATATTGTTGGTAAAAAATCAGAACTTGACATTCTGAAACTTTCCACATAGTTTAATTGCATATCATTGAACCATATAAACGGTTTTTTTCCAACATCCGAAGACACCGATGGTTCATCTGGTGCGACATATTCAATTGGTTCCACTTTAATTGTTGGTGGAAATTTATTTTCTATGCCAATATTTCCTTCACCACCACTATTATTTTTATTATTATTAATATTTCCACCATCATCTTCAGATATAGTATCATTAGTATCATCATTTAAAATTTCTTCTGCCTCTTCTTCAATTATGGATTGTGATTGTGTTCCTGATTGTGTTCCTGATTGTATTACATCTTCGGGTTCTATTTCATTTAATTGATACAAAATATACCAACCACCTGCATTTGTTTCTTCAATGAATGTGTTTACATTTCCATCACTTTGATCTTTAATTAATTTATAATCTGTTTTATCTGGTGTACTAGAATCGGCTATTGCTGGAACACTTTTATCTAGGATTGACATAATTTTAATTTTTACATCAGATCTTAATGAAAGCAAATTACCACTTAATTTAGTATTATCCAAAACCATTGATACATCAACTTGGTTTTCATTTACTATATCAGCTCTTATTTTATACCCATAACCAGAATCATAAAATACATCTTCTAACCCTTGGGAAAGTTGCTCTTGTACCTCATCCGAAGTCGTTAAATCAAAGGTATTATATACATAGCTACCTAAATTTACTTGATCAGGATTCTGACTAACAATTCTAACCCTTAATACAAATAATTGGTTATTTGGTATAGGAGATCCTGGAGATAAATATTCCTTACCCTTATATGTTATTTTACCACCACCATTAAAAAATTCCTTATTATAATATGATTTAGCACTTTCTATCGCAGCATTAATAAAATCTGAATCAGGAGATGATCCTATAACAAGCGTATAATTATGAAATTGTTGATAAGTGGTTTGTAAATCTGTAAAAGCATAACCATGTTTAAATGGAGGTAAATTAGCATTATTATCAACTGTTAAACTTACTATAAAATTTCCATTAGTAACTTCTTGAACTACACCATTATAACTATATTCGTAAACTGCCATATATATATATATTTATCTATTTAAAATTATATATTAATTAATATGGTCTATACATTAAATATATTATCACCGATTGTAATTTTTCCATCTTTGTGTTTAACCGCTCTATAATCTCGTTTAGTAATTGTTGGTGGTAGAGAGAATGATTTACTGTTTAGATAATTAGTCCTATTTGGATCTACCTTGGTTCTTTTTCTTATATTGCTAATTTTTCTTCTAACATCATCTTTATCAGCATTTTGTACCTTAAATTGTGATACATCATCAGAACTAACATATGCTATGGCGTCTCCTCTTTTAATAGATAATGGGTTTTTAATATTATTTATACTACATAAAAAATCTACGTGATCAACATCTCCATATAATAAATTACTTATTAAATCTAATCTCATTTCTTCGAATTCAGTAACATAATATATGTTATATCCATTAGTTAAACTATAAGGGAAAGAAAAGCTAATTTCTGTTATATCATAAAGATCACTCGGATCTTCTCTTTTTAAAACGTTATTTAATTGTACTACTTCCATATCTATCTTAGTTATTTATTTGCACCCAATCTGTTCAATCGAGATATTTCTTTTTGGAATTCTTCATCTGATATATCTATGGGTTTACCAGTGTTTAGACTATTATATTGTGTGGCATTATTTATTTGATCGTCAACACTCCCCTTAAGACTTCCATCTGGATTATAAAATTCTGGATTTAATGATGATGATGACTCCTCATCTGTTCCAAAAAGTAAGTCTGTACTATTGATAGCTTCCTCATTTGCTAACATATCATTATAAACTTCACTATCAGTTGGGGGTTCCCCAACAAATTGATCTTTAATTCTACCTTGATTCCAATCAACTTTGAATTTAATAGCATCTCTTTGATATTGACGACCAGCACCTATATTAAATTTATCAAATATTTCTTGGATACCTAAATTTCTAGCAGATCTGATAGTAAATTCAAAATCTATTCTTGTTGGTATATCATTAAATCCTAAAATATTACCAAAGGTTACTTTACCACCTTCTACTATCATATCTCCACTACTAAAGAATGGATTCTTAGGATTACCAATTGTTATATGCCATGGTGCTGAGCTAACTCCAGTCATTGATGGTATTATTCTATTAAATTCAATTCTATATCTGGATAAAGAACTTCGTGCTATCACACTAAGAGCCCTTCTTATCTCATTTTTCGCCTTCTCTTTGTCTAAATTTTTTATTATTTCAACTGTATTTGTAACTATATCTTTTATACCATCTACTAATTTTGTTACTGAGTGTATAATAGCGTCTAATATTATTTTAATAGAATCAACCCATTTACCTTCTTTGTAATTTTTTATAAATTTATTTATGTTTGATCCACCTGCTTGTGACATAAAAAATACTGATTGAGATGATGAAAATCTTAATACATTTTGGATAACATCCATAAATACTATTGTTGGATCAAGTCCGTTGATGTATTTCATTTCATACGTTACTTTAACAGGAATAGATATTTTACTTGTTATACTATTCATGTTTCTATATGCACTTTCTCCCATAAAATTAGGATTTCCTCTATGTAGATTATCATAAGAAAAATTAGATGCTGGCTTATCTCCATCTCCCAATAAATAATTCACAATTGTTAATTCCAATGCTTCTGCGACACCACCGATGGGTAATGCCTTGAACATCGCACCCACACCTCCTGTGACTTCTTTACCTGGAGTTGTTGGTAATGCTTTACCAATAACTTTATTAAACATATCAGATAAATCTTTAATAGGAGTTGTTGTTGTATGTACATCCCATTTTTCTCCTGTTTCAAAAGAAAAGAAATTATTTTCTCCATCAGGCATCCAACTTACAATAGTAGATAAGGGTACTAATTTAGATGAAGTTAAATCATTATCAACAGGAGATGGAAATCTTCGTGAAACAACTAATCTATTATTAGGATAAACCCCAAAATTTTTTAAATAAGCAAAATGTGCTGGATCTAATTTAAGAGATGGTTTAAGAGGATCATTTGTATAGTCTATTATAGAATTAGTAGATATGTCATACATATCTGGCTTATGTCTTTTAGAACTTCTCCCTTTTGCTTCCCAAAGAAGATCTGCATCTGACTGATTTTCTGTATGTTGTTCTACGGTAGTTGATGTTGATTCACCCACACCTAATAGGGAGAATTTCGGTCTATAATACCATTTAGATTCATTGAATATTGAATTATAATCTCCTGTATACCCAGGATCTTGTACATTATCATCAGGATCATCTTGTGATACATAATTCATATTATCAACCTTATTATATCTAGAATTATATATATGTCCTTGGTCGCCGAAGTTTCCACCATCTACTGCATTCGCATTACCCAAAGGAAATGATTCGACATAAGCTGAATTTCCGTTTCCCGTAGGAATATAAAAATCAGAATTTTTAGGAAAATAATTTACATTAGTTGTTGATCCTGTATTAATACCACCATTACTAAATTTTGATACGGTTTGAGTTGGTTTAATTGTGTCAGTTAATCCTAAAGGAGATCCCATTTAATAATATATTATTTTTTATTTATATTCTATATATTAAGTATGATAATCTATGAACTATTCTATTTAATAGTCTTTTATCACCTGAGAATGGGTGAATTTGGTTAGGTTTTCAAGTGCTTCATCTAAATATTGTGGATGTTTTTTGAATTCATCATAAAATAATAGGATATTGAAGTTGTTTTCTCCTAATATTTTCTTTAAGTTTAATAGTTTATTTATTGAAAATTCATCATCAAAGTTAGGGATAAAATAAATATCTTTACCTTTTTCCATAGCTAATTGAATTTTATTAAATATGAGAATTTTCATGAACATAATGTCCTGATCCCCCTCCATTTCTTCGTCCATCATTTTTTTTATATCCAATACATATTTATTTCTTATACAATTGACCTTAAAATATTTATCAACTTTTTTTCGTGTTCTTGCGTAGACGACACAAAAATTTATTTTCTTGGGTATGGTATTCATAAAAATAATACTTTTTTGATAATTTAATTATATATTAAAATATTGTCTCTGCTAAAATTTTAATATATAATATTAAGATATATATGAGATAGACATTCCTTTGAACCTAAAAAATTTAATTAATTATATAAATGAAGAACTTAAAACTAATTAAAAAAATGACTAAACATAAATTAAAAAATGATTTTGATGAAAAATATGATATAATAAAAGAAATGGCATTAGAAATGTATAATTATGAGGGTGAGATAAAAATAAAAAAAGACAAAAAATATGTCTCTTTTTATATTATTATAGAATAGAATATAATATGATAGTAATTATATTAGGATAGTAATTTATTAATGGTATATTCTCTGAGTCTTAATTTATATTTTATAACTCTTTCGTCCCCCATGGTATGTAAATATTCTATAAAATCAGCGAAACTCCCATTAAAATCATAGTTTTGATGCATATTACTCCATCTACCATTAGTCCCGTTAAGAAATTCTTCGTATAATTCAAATTTTTCTCGTTTAGATAAAATAACATTTAGTGAAGAGTACATCCCTTTAATATGTTCGAAATATGATCGTTGTTTTATTCGTCTATCCTTTCTATTACTACCACGCCCCCAATAATCGGACATACTATCTTCGCGGTTACGAGATCTTTCTTGAAATTTTATTGAAGCATTATCGTTATATTTCATATATTTATTACATTTTAAAATTTGGGAGACCAAATAATTCACGAATTTTTTTTGTAAAAACATTAATTTTACTATCTTCTTCTTTTAATATAATATCAATATTTCCTTTTCTGTTTTCTAAAATAGATATTTCAGTAAAACATTCATCACACATATTTACAATCACTTTCTCTTTTTTGGAAATTTTTCTTTCTTCTTTATAGATTTTTTTACAAAAAGTACATTCTCTATCAATTAATTTTTTCGTCCAATTAAGTTTATTGTTTGTTAAGTAAATTTTTATATTTGGCATTCCACCTTCCCAAGTTGTTGACATATATATTTATTTATTTATTTATTATTTTAGAAATACAAATATATGAAATTATATCCAGAATTGCCACCATTTCTTAGTTAAAAATCTAAGTTTCTTTTCTCTAATGGCGAAAATGCTGTAATGTTTATCATAACAGATATCACAATATAATATATCATTTGGGTGATTTGAATATGGATTATGTATAACTTTAATAATAGTTCTTCCACATTTCTCACACCCACCACCAATTTCAACACTCATGTTATTTAATTATCTCTCGTATCTTATTAATTAAAAAAGTAGTTTCATCGATGTGGTGATTCTCCAATTTTTTGTATCTATCTTCCCATGATAGATTATCATCATCAATATACTTCTTTACTTTAATCCATTTATATGTTTCGAGTATTTCTTTTTTCTCAAATTCCTCCACTTTTTCGTTATTTTCTTTTAAAAGATTGTCTATTGTTTTATTTCTATCTTTGGCGATTCTCTTACCAACTATTCTATCAATTGTCTTTGAAAAATCCTCAGATGTAATCATCATCTTGGGCTTACTCATCTTAACAAATAGTTTTAAGTAATTTAGTGACAATTATGTATGGATCAGCGTTTGAACCTGGTCGTCTATCCTCAAGGTATCCAGCCTTTTTATCTTTAACTGCGTATGGTATTCTAATAGATGCCGTTCTATCTCCATATCCCCAACTGAATTCTTTATAACTTGCAGTTTCGTTAGATCCTGTTAATCTATCTTCATTATCTTCACCATAATGTTTAATGTGCTTATCATGCTTATCACCTAATTTTCCACAAGCAGTTTCAATTAGTTTAATAGATTCCCCTGATTTAATATTTTCTTTATCTCTCATTTCAAGTGTAGAAAAATTAACATGCATTCCCGATCCATTCCAATCATCACTTTTTATAGGTTTCGGGTATATATTCATTTCAACATTATATTTCTCACCTATGCGGTAAAGGATATATCTTGACATCCACATTTGATCAGAGCCTTGTAATGCAGTAACAGGACCAATTTGGTATTCCCATTGACCTAACATAACTTCAGCGTTTACTCCACTAATTTCAAGTCCAGCTTCTAAACATTTAGATAAATGCTCAAATGCAATCTCCCTGCCTTTCGCATTTCTTGCGCCTACACCACAATAATAATTACCTTGTGGTAAAGGATAACTATCTTGATGAGGAGGCCATCCTAATATAGTATGGGTTTTGTTATCTACCATTATATACTCTTGTTCAAATCCATACCAAGAAGTTTGGTCTAAATCTTTTTCATCACACACTTCTTTAAGAATAGATCTTTTATTAGAATTTGTTGGAGTCATATCTACATGATATGTATCACACATTACCAAAAGACCATCACTAAATGGATCTTTAAATTTGGATCTTGGTACAAGGATTATCTCCGAATCATTTGTATCTGCTTGTTTAGTTGAAGAACCATCATAATTCCAATTAGGTAAATCAGTTTCCATTATATCTATGTTACTTGACATACCATTCACTGAAGTTTTTACGAGGGTAATTTTTTTGTTTATTATTTTAGTTTTTGATCTTAGTTTTTGAGGATTAGAACCATCTAACCAAATATATTCTACTTGGATTTTTTTCGTATCTGACATAAATTACGTTATTTAATTTTTTTATTATATAAATTTATAACCAAATTGTTTAATATATAAACAGATATGAAACACATTAAAACATATGAATCTTTACATGGAGAAATCTTACGATTGAATCCCAATCGAAGATTTGATGATAATAAAGCAAAGAATATTATTAAAGAAATAAAGATAGATTTTGAAAAATTTGATAAGAATTTATTAAAAGTAAAAATTGTTAATGATAATGGAGATAATATATTTAGTAATAATAAATTAGAAATTGGAAACAAAGGTAACATTACATATATTTTTGGTAAACACCATAGTACCAATAATGACATACATACTGCAAATAATCAAGAAGGTAATAGAAAAATAGAAATACATTACTTCCCATTTAGTATAGATAAATCATTTGATGTATCTAAAATGCAAATAAGAGTAAAGGAAACTATAGTTATTGATAATCCTAATTATGATTCTAATAGTAGAAAACAAGGAGAAATGCACCATTATGATTATATAGAAAATAAATTTAAAATATCACCTGATATAGCAAATAAAATATTAAAATATTTTATAGAAGAATATAAAGAACAATATCCTGAATTAAAAAAATCAAGATATCTAGGACCAATGCAAATTAATAATATTAAAAGGGGAATAAAACCAACCATTAAATATTTAGAAATTTTAACTAAAGATGGAAAAAGAATTATGACTTCTCTTAGAAGTGGGGATAATGAAGAAGAATTTAGTAAAATGGTATCTAATATGACTGAAGAAGAATATGGTTTGTATAATAAAGGTAGAGACGCAAAAGCAAATAATATAGATGATAAGAAAAAAGCTAAGAAAAAACATTTCTTGGAAAGACAAATTAATAAATTAATACAGAAAAGTAATATTAAATTACCTGAAACTGATATGACAAAATATCGGAAATATGGATTTTATTTAAAAAGATATGGACCAGATTTAGTAATAGAATTTAGAATATCAACTGAAGATTATAGATATGACTTAGAAACAGAAGAGGAAGAATTTAAAAAAGAATTTGAATTTTTTGATAATATAAATGGATATTATTTAGCAAAAGACAATCCTATAAGATTAAGTAAATCATATAATAATGGTCCTGAAATATATGTTACAATATTTTTAGATAAAGAAGATTGAAATTTAAAAATTAGAGTCAGATAACTTACCTTGTAGATAGAGATCGAAAAATTCAGATACTTTCATATCTTTAATATCATTAAAATCCTCAGTTTTAGTTCCGTATTTTTTATCAGCATCTATTATCTTTTCTACCATTTCAGGAAATGTTTCATATTTCTTGAAATATCTATATGAGAACCTTTTTCTATCTCCACTTATTTTATTAATAAGTAAATTAGTTAATATAAATTTCTTATTTCCTTCTCTATCTAATTTTCTTTTCTGTGGTTTGGTAGTTTTAACATCCACATTCTCATTACCTAAAATAATATTTATATTATTTTCTCTGATAAACACTTCGTCTGCTAATTCAAAATTATTAATTGAAAGATATCCAGGAATCCCTTTTGCTTTAATAGAGCCTGTTGATACATCATAATATCTTTTTTTAGTACCACCCACTAAATAATAAGAATTTTTATTGAAATTTTTTAAATTATTCGTTACACACTTAACGATATCACCTTTTTCGGTTCTTTGTGCAGAGCTCATTGGAAGATTATTAAGACTATTTAATACATAACTTGGGGTATTACTACCCAACATTGAAGAAGTAAATTCTTTTATCATAATTATTATAATTTATTTATACAAATATACTAAATATTATTCTAAAAGTTCAATATTATTGGTTTAAATTCATATCAGTTGTTATTTGGATCTTATAAGAAAATCCACCATCTTCCGAATCTGCACTATCATACCTATCATATTTATATACTTTATCAGATTTTTGAACATCTTGATTAACTCTTTTTTGAGATTGATTAGGTATAGTATTTCGTTTTGGAATCTTCTCAACTACTGTGTCGGGATACATTCTTTTATATAGATCGGGATGATTTTTGTATAAATATGCCTTAGTTTCCTCTTCAGATAGAGATCTTTCGTCATTATTTAATGTTTCTTCTTGTTTTTGAACAATTTTTACTGTTGGTCTTTGCATATTGTATATATTTCATTATATTTGTAGAAAATATACAACTATGAATATACAAGATATAGAAGAATCTATAAAATTATTAGAAGAATTCACATTAGATATTTGTGAAAAATATGATATACATATAGATGATGAACTTTTAGAAGTTCGAGATTATGTAACTGAAACAGAATTCGAAACAGAATTCGATAAAACTATATTTACTAAAAACAAAGGGATCATTCTTTATTTAATGCATTTCAAAATATGTAATGATGTGTTTCCTATTATACATTTAAATACTACAAATAGAACTATTAAATTTGAAATGAGTGGTCAAGATGATAGTTTGTATATTAGAATGTTTGATGATGGAAATTGTTTAGATAATTTAAAATCAGTATTACCTCATTTTAATATGATTATATGTAAACTTATAGATTACAAACAATCAATTAGTCAATTTTCAAACAATGGATTTCTACAAAGTTTGAAAAGAGAATTTATAATGAATGATTTAATATAATAAAATAATATGATATGAATAAAAGAAAGAATGGACAAGTTCGATATGAATATTGATGATTTTTCTTTGGGTGAAATTGTTAAAGGGTAAAATAGAAATACAAAAATTCAATTACTCATTATCCAAAATAGTTTAAGATTTAGTTTCCTCCACCTCTACCACCTCGGTTACTAGTTCCTCTCGATCTAGATGGTGTTGTTCTCCTAACATTAGTATTTGTTCTCCTAACATTAGTATTTGACCTTGTTCTTGTCGTGGGTTTATAAGTTGTATTTTTTCTGTTATAATCTGTTGTCGGTCTTGTCCTAGTAGTATTAGTACGTTTTCTGTTATAATCTGTTGTCGGTCTTGTCGTAGTATTAGTACGTTTTCTGTTATAATCAGTTGATGATGTTCTTTTTGTTGTTTTTCGTCTAGAATCTACTGAACTACGTCTATTGTTTGTGGTATTTCTACTATTTGTGTATGAAGTATTTGATCTTCCTCTATTATTATTACCATTATATACAGTATTTCTCCTACCACGATTGTAACTATTGTTGTTATAATAAGAGTTATAGTAATGATGGTTATATCCATGATAACCATGATAACCATAATATCCGTATCCCCAATTATAGTAATAAGGATTATATCCCCAATTCCAACCCCAATTACTGTAATATCCATAATTACTATATCCGTAATATCCCCCATAATACCAAGGATTACGATTAGAATTATAAACATTTATTACAATCTCTGCACTATTATTGCCCCAATCATCATAATTATTATTATTTCCTTCATAATTATCTACGTCAGTAAATATCTCATTTTCAATTGATGATTCTTCTTCATCAATATTATATACATTTTGTTTTGAATTGAAATATTCTTTATAATAACTATTCGATTTAGTTGAATCTATTACAACAGTATCTTTAGGAACTGATGCACAAGATATAAAAAGAGTTGTAGTTAATAAGATTAATAATAATTTAAGATTTTTCATAATAAGAGTTTAATGTTTGTATATAGTATATATAAGAATACAATACAATATTTATACCAAACCCTATATTTTAGAAATTCTGTTCGTAACTAATCATTAATTTTTGATTAGCCTCTTTATATAAAAGGAATGTCTGGAAAACGGAGAAGTGAATTTCATCAACTTTAGGGTTGATAGATTTTAAATATTTTTTATGGAAAGATATTTTTTTATTTCCATCGTAATCAATTTTACCAACTAATAACTCCCAAGAACTTTGTTTAAAATATATCTTTCCATTGGTGATATGGATTGTAATTATATCTTCTGGTTCAATATTTGACGCGGATCTAGCGTTTTCGAATTCTTTTGTTGGAATGCTAAAGCTAATGTCTGATAAAACAGGATCTAAGATGGTATTGAGTTGATCTAAGGACATATCTCGTATAACATGGGGTTCATCTCCCGTTATAGAAAATTTGAACTTGTCATCGGACATAATAACGTTTCTTGTATATTTAACATCACTATTGCCATTTACTTTTCTTAAATTAAATACCCCTTTTATATCAACATCTTTAGTAAAGAAATTTATTTTTTTATTTAATATTGTCCCATTGCGAATTATCCAATCTATATTACCTTTTGTTTGATCTTCTTCATCATCATCATCATCATCATCATAATGTTTTATTTTCATAAAATGTTGCGAAGGAAATGAATATGATTTCACCGCAAGTGCGGTTGCTTGACTAACATTTGAATTTTCACCTGCGGTATCAATAGAATATAATAATAAATTATCACTGGTCATTTTCATCTTAATTGTATTACTTATTTTACAAAGATTTGTTATAACTGACCTAAATTCTTCTAAGTTTTCATTATTAAATTTAAAATTTGATTTATCCATATCTGTTTTATTAAAATTTATTTAATTGTTTAAATTATAATGCTTTAAAGGCTAATATTTTTTTACTATATATTTAAAATAAAATAATTGATAATAATATGAAATTTTATATACAACTTGTTCACCCAGTTTTAGGTAAAATAGAATCAGAAGTTTATAATTCTGGTGATAAAGAATTTGAAAAAATAATTAGTGATTTAAACGATCCTAATAAAAATGTTCCTATAATGGATTTTTATACACAATCAGGCGATTATGTTATTATTAAAGAAGATATATTTAAAAACTGTTTAGTTTATTTTAGAAAGAAGTAATTAATTATATTATGATTCTCCGTAATCATCTACACCTTTATCACCTTCTATAAAATCATCTGGTCCTTCATAATTACTTTCTGTTCCACCTCCTGTTTCGCAGTCACCATCATCTTCATGATGTCCATGTTCATCTCCATGATTTCCACCTTTATTTCCACCTTGATTATTATCTCCATAATAATCACCATACCCATCATAATCATGTTCATACATTTTTTTCTCAGATCTTCTAAAACTTTGTCCTAATATAACACCGACAACAGGAAGTACTACACCTATCATATACATTCCTAATTTATCAATATTTTCAGGTGAGAATATATAACAAACTACACCTATTATTAAAGATCCGATAAATGTAATTAATGCAGTTTTATAACGAACTCCTGTTTGAGCAAGTACTCCTGGATTATGTCTACCAGATCGGACAGTTCTACCAATAACATAAGATATAATTGGTAACACCATATTAATTGTATAAAAAGCAAATTTATCAATATTATCAGGATTATAAATATATGCCGCTATTCCTGTTATAGTTAATATTATTGTAGCAAAAACTGAAATTTTAAATCTTGTTGATTTAGTTAAATTAAGATGATTTTTTTCAGTAGGAATAGGTGACGGTGGTATTGTGTCCGTTCTTGGTAATGCCCTATTTTGATTTTCTTTTCTCTGATTCATAGTATTTTATATAAACATTTCTTATCTTACTATATATAAAAACAAAAGAATATAATATAAAATAATGGCATCATTATACAATACAGGAAAACAAACATTAGAATCATCAACTACAACAGATACAATTACAGGATGGAAAAGTAAAACATCTGTGTCCGATTCATATCAATCTATCACAACTTTTGGCAATATTAATAATTTAACATATACAGATACATCAACTAGTAATTGGAGTACATCATCAAAAGACGGAACATCGGTATATTGGAATAACGATAATGAAGAAATAATAGATTATTTATTATTTCTATCAGAAGCATTGAATCTTGATATACCTAATTTCGATGAGTTTAAAAATCTGTCAAAAGAAGATAGACATGTAAAACTTAGAGAAATAAAAATTAATAACATTTTAGAATAAATTATGAAATTTGGAGAAGATTTAGATATAGATATTAAAGATTATTTAGGTAGAGTTGGTCCTGGTGTTACAATTATCCTTTCTATACTTTATAAAGAGAAAATATATGAAGCTATGTATTGGTACACAGAAGAATACCATTTATTACAATTTCCAGAAGAAATAGAAAAAGATTTTGGTAATAAAATTGAAGAACACGAAGAATATGATAATATTATGTCACATCTATTAACTGTACAAGCTGATTATTTAGAAACTGCTAAAAAATTGGATGATATATTTGAGCCTACTCCTGAGACTGATCCTACTCCTGATGATCCGAATCAAGAGGAGGAATAATAATTATATAAAGATTTCCTGTATTTCCTGAATATTTAGATTGGTTGCCATGAAATGGCACTTTAAGTTTCCCGTCAATAAAATCTTTATCTTTAATTTTCACTACTTTATTCATTTCTATAACTCCATTACCATCACATTTATCGCAACTACTTAATCCTAATTTAATGTATCCTTCTCCACCACACCCATTACATTCTCTTGACATATAAGATCCTGTTCCATCACATATATCACATGGTATTTCTTCATCATTAAAAAGATTTCCCATCTTCCCTTTTAAATTAAGATTAAAAGCAGAGACATTTCCTTTCCCTTCACAATTTGAACAAATAATATTTCTTGTATAACTAATTTGATTGATGAATTCGGAAATTTCTAAGACAATATGTAACATCTCGTCTTTTTTATATGTATTCATCTTTTTTTGCATTTTAGCACCTGTAGTATCGGTATTAAAATCAAAATTTAACATTTCTGTAAAGGAATCATAATTAGATCCGTATCTACTTGTTTTATCATATTTATCTTTAAGTTCAGAATTACTTAATATTTTATAAGACTCTGATAATAATTTAAAATAAGTAGAATCACCTCCATTTTTATCGGGATGATGTTTTTTAGAAAGAGTCCTGTAATTTTTTTTCAATTCAGACTTTTCAAATTTATGAGTTACTTCAAGTAATTCATAGTAATTTATTTTTTTATTCATCTTTAGAGTTTAATATTTCGTTAATAGTTGATTCCCTATTTAATAAAGGTTTTAATTCATCATATCTCATATATATTAACGATTCATCATACTTTGATTCTTTTAATAGTGTCTTAACAATTAAAAACATAGATCTCATATCAAATTTTTCTTGATAATCCGTAACATTATCTCCTAATGTGCATTGATATTTCGAAGAAAAATCAATTATGGTTGAATTATTACTTCCTATTTGATAGTATTGCTGTTGCTGTTGCTGTTGCTGTTGCTGTTGCTGTTGCTGTTGCTTCGCCATATTAATTTAGTTATCTAATATTTTATTTATTTTACTATTTCTATCTAATATTTTAAGAATATCTTCTATATCATCTATTTCATTCACATTAACAGTAACATCTTCTTTAATATCATAAGATATAAGTTCTAATTCTTTATTACGCGATTGTACCCAATCTAAATTACCCTTTATTTGTTGTATCCTAAAATATGTACCAAATGAAGTAAATTTAGATTTACTTCTATAAAATTTACCATCAGATATTCTTTTTATTCTATATAATTTCATAATAATACAGAATCAATTTTTCTATCCCTTTCAAATATAAATAAATAAGAATTTATGTGATCTACTATTTCAAGAGGAATAGTTAAATGCCCAGAATTTATTTTTTGAAAATTCATCCAATAAATATCTCCATGAGTTTCAATAGAAGTCATAAAATCAATTAAAAATAATAAATCAGTTTGAAAACACCAAACATTTAATACATTTCCCAAAAAATTGAAAGTATAATTTTGTTCTGGTTGTTTAGTTAAATAACTCATATACAATTATATAGAATATTAATTATAAGTTTAATTAATCTCTTCTATGTAAGAAAAAACATCTTTTTTAACTTCATAAATTTTATCAAAATTTTGGGAATCTAATAATGAATGATGAACTAGAAATATATTAATTTTACTATGATCAGCGAGATCTCTTAGTAACCCAATTACATCATTTATAGATTCCACATCTACACTTGAAAAAACTTCATCGAGGAATAAAATATTCATTTGTTTTTTAGTTCTAATTAATTTAAGATACGCAATTAATATACACACATTTATTTTCTTAGTTTCTCCTGTTGATAATGTATCAATGTCAATTTCTTCCCCGAAGCTTGTTATATCCGCACTAAACGTATTATCTAATACTACATCAAAAGGTAAGTGCATTTTCTTAACATTTTCTTCGATATAATAATTTATTGGATCTACTATATTTTTTATAATACTTTTCTTCACACCACTTTCCGATAGAATAGATTTAATATGTTTGTGGTAAATAGTTTTATCATTTGATACAGATTTATTAGTTTCTGCAACATCTAATTTACCTTTTAATTTATCTATCGAAAGGTAAAATTCTTCAAGATCTTGATCCACAACATTTTCTTTATTTTTTAAAACCAACCCATCATACTCTCTTTTAAGACTTTTTAGAGTAGAATTCATATCCATGTATTTAGTATTACCTTTTTCATAAATATCATCTATTCTATTCTCTTTTTCTTTTAGAGACATACCTCTTTTTTTGATCTCATCTCTTAAAATAATAAATTTATCTTTCTTATCCACATAACTTTCTTTAAGTCCTGTATGAAATCCACTTGTTAAGTCGGATTGGCAAGTAGGACATTGATCATTTTCAAATAATTTCAATTCTTTATCAATCATTCTTATCTCAGAATTAATTTCAATCAATTCAGTTTTTTCAGATGTTATTTTTTCAGATATTTCTTTTTGTTTCTGTTTCACTAATATTAATTTTTCCTTTACTTCAGTAAATGGAATCCTTTGTTGCTCTATTTTAGTCTTAATAGTAGATATTTGTTCAGTTAAATTATCTTGTTTAGATTTTTTAACCTTTTCTATACTATAATGAATATTGTCAACATTTTCACTTATTATGGTAATTTCTCTATCTAAAAGGTCTAAATCTTTCTTATTTTCTCGTATTAAATCATTTAATATCTTATTCAAGATATTTATGACTTCAAGGTTAAATAATTTATCAAGTAGTAATTTTTTTTCTTCATTGGAAAGAGAAATGAAATTTTTAAAATCATTAATACTCATTGATATAAATCCTTTAAAAGTTTCATAATCAATTCCTATATAATTTTTAATTAGTTCATCAATTTTTGCCTTACCAGCTCTCAGATTTTCCTCACCATCTTCCCATAATTCAAGTTTAGCAGGTCCGTATCCTCTAACGATCCTTACCTCTACACCATCTGTTGATGTAAATTCAATAGTTACTTCTAAATTTCCGTTAAGTCTATTTGGTAGAGAAGTATTTTTTACCTTTTTAGATTTTCTGCCCTTCACTTTATTATATAATACGTAGTCAAAAGCGTCGATTATTGTAGATTTACCCGAGCCATTACGACCAGAAAGAAGTATTAAATTTCCTTCATTTGTTAGATTAATTTCCTGTGAATCATTACCAAATGATTTTAGATTTTTTATTGTTATATTATTGATAATCATATAATTACAAAATATGTTTTTTAATTTTACTTAAAAAACATATTTTGTTTAGAATAATAAGACAATAAAAAAATTAATTTCCTGTTTTTTTAGTGTTGACTTTTGATATAGTATTCCATTTTTTAGAATCCATAACCGTAATATTTTGATTTAATATACCATTCCAACGTTTAAGGTCACCATCAGTATACTCGGCAAAACATAATGCTGTTATACACCAATCATCCGATGCCGCAGTAGTATATGACATCGCTATTGTGGCAGTACTACTTCCTATATGATATTGGTGGGCATTAATTTCATTTCCAGTATCATTACTATATAATTTTGTTCTATTATTAGTACCACTATCTTGTCCATATCCACTAAACATTGAATCTACAATAACATATTGTCCAGCAGGAGGTGTTACTGTAACACTTGGTGCAGTACTAACCCCATTTGCATCAATCCTTTCGTGAAAATATGCCCAATTACCAGCAGCACATGAATAACTTGATGATGATGTTGTTATATTTATTGTTCCTGTATTGGGTAAATCTATCGAAACTCCAAGACTGTTAGGGCAATTATCATTTACCGCGTACCATATTTCAACCTCCCCCTCCGCACTTGCTTCCCCGAGACCAGGTAGCATACTTTGTGTTGTACCATCTATATCAACGAGTGTTGGCGAACCACCTGCTCTTGAGACGGTTCCTGTTACCGCAACGGTTAATACAATTAATGTACAATCTGCAGGAGTAAGTATTAGAGTTGTAATTGGATCCGCTGTAGAATCAATTTGTTGATCTTTATACCCAAATGTAAATGCCATAATTAGTTAAGTTATTTTTATTTTTATTATATATATTAAACAAGTGTTATTATATCCATACTCGGATTGAAATATATTGTATCTGCGTTTACTGAAGCACCTACACCCAAAACTTGTACAAGCCATCCTGATGTACTTGGGGCACTATGACTAAAAGCCCCACTCGCAGTACCAGATAAATAAATTATACCACCTTTGGTAATCGCGGGAAATGGGGTTGCTGCTCTTATAAACCCTTGTAAAAGAATTGTTCCAGTTACACCAACACTAATGGAACCAACTGTAATACCCATTCCGATGGTGGTAGTTATATTATCTGCTTTCGCTAACCATACTTTACCATCACTTTTTATGTATACTACCTCACCGATTGTTAAAGCTTCTCCCGCTACCATTTGTGCGGTAATTCCACTATATGAATTAGCGGCAGGATCGTCGATCATATTTGATCCGACATTGGCAATAGGTAAATTACTAGTTGAAGTAATGCGGACTGTTGTGGAGAATGAACCAGTCTCCATAGATATATCCCATCCACTTGTCCAATTTGATCCGATGCTATTATGCCCAGTGGTGAAATTATAAACAGCAACTTTTGGATACTGCCATACTGTCGCAAGTTCGCCTATCCACACACAATGATCAGTACCATCATGTCCAAATCTAACGGTGTAATCTGAAGCAGGGTCAACTGTGTGTGTAATTACTGTTGTATTAGTCCAATTAAGTCCTGTGTATGCGTATCCAGCTATGTGCATAACGAATGATTCCCCTGTAACGTAATCAAAAATATGGACATCAAACTGCATCATAGTTGATTTAAGTGTTTCTAAATTAACGGCTGCGGGAAAAGTAATTTTAAATGCTCCCGTAGTACTTGCTCCTCCAGTATATACAGCACCCGATGGTGCTGGGAACCTTGAAGTAAATGAATCATGCCAAAATTGTATTCCATTATTACTCCACAAAGTATCATCTATAAAGGTTTTTATACCAGCAATGTTTTGTGCAGTAGTTGTTAAAACAGCCCCAGCAGAAGTTATAGTTGTAGTATTGACTAGTTCAGATATAACATTAGCTAGTGGTTTAGGTCTAACAAAACCATCAGGACCTATCTCCACCATGTAATGAGATGCTGCTACTGCTGTATCTGCGGAGCCTACTAAATTTAAAAACGTCGGGTAAAAGAATCCATCATAATTTAATCTAGTACTACCTGTTGGTGTAGTTGCTGCTGAGTAGAATCTACCAACAGTACCTTTAACAGCATAAGGAGCATATGTAATTGCAGTTCCAGAGTTGCTACCATCTAGAATATTATCGACTGCTGTAGCAGTATCAGAAGGAGGATCATCTGTGGCATTTAATAACCTTTTCCAAGCAGACCATGAAGAATTGTAACTTCTAATGTAGGTTTCGGAAACTCCTATTTTAGTAGCTATCTGAGAAGTAACATTACCAGAATTACCGTAAGTCATTGTAGCGTAATAGTGATCAGTTGGTCTACCTGTAGCCGTGTTGATAAAAGTTTGAGAGTTGGGTGCGAATTGTGTGTCATAATTAGTTCCCCATGCTGTAGACATCAGGTGGAATGGACCTCCTATATCTCCAAGTAGTTCTGATGTTGTACTTTCTACAATAGCCCCACCTGATGTCTCCCTTCTTAATATCGGAGCAGCGGCAGATGCATCTGCTGGAGTAGTTAATATACTAACAACCGACCCATCAATCTCCAAAACATCCCCACCAGTTTGTGTTCTAAGAATAACTCCACCACCCGATATAGTATTAGCTATATATAAAGTACTATTTCCCGCTGAACCAAATCCCACATACCCAAGTTGTGTACCAGTATCATATTCAAATGATATATATGGGACAGACGTTGTTACCGTACCAGCGGTATCTCTTAATCTCAACATGGCTCCCGCAGTATGTGAAATAGTTAACACACCTGTAAATGTATCAGTAGTATCTAATAGGTAATTACCTGCTGGTTGTAATTCATAATCACTAGAGGCATCATCTGTAAACCAAGGTGTTGTAGGTACCGTATTTTTAACCCAAAACTTCCCATATGTTGAAACATTAGTTGGAGCAGTAGCCCTTTCTTTAAGTGCAATAGCCGAACTTGTAGCTAGTCCTAGTGTGAGTCCATCAATAGGAGCTGCGCCCACACCACCAAATCCCCCTATTGTTACATTACCATTCGGATAAATCTGGACAATGTTATTAGCATTGTAGATACCATAACCTAAATGAGTATAATATGAATCAGTAGTTCCACCATAATGTCCAATATTAAAATCGACTGCTTCACCCATTAAAGTGTTTGAAAACTCTAAAGAGACCCTTGCCCATCCACCACCATCATAACTAAAAGTTCTCTTAAACCCAGTAGAAGATACAATACCATCATCGGAGACAAAAGTATTAGCGGTTACATCACCCCCTACATTAAGTAGAGTACCACTCCAAGTGAAATTAGCATCACCTTCAACACTCGCCCCTGTTCCTACTACGACTTGATCGTTAGTGATCGCAAGATTCGCACCACTACTACCTGAGCTACCACTCGTACCATCTGCTCCTGTATTTCCTGAGCTACCACTTGTTCCACTATTTCCTGAGCTACCTGATGTTCCATCTGC
>TARA_R110000772_G_scaffold17946_1_pt1 | contig 78784 bp, 110 predicted proteins | sample TARA_R110000772 | Tara Oceans TARA_R110000772 (sample SAMEA4397948) | marine metagenome | biome: Polar Biome; feature: [SRF] surface water layer (ENVO:00010504); material: water (ENVO:00002006), including particulate matter (ENVO:01000060) such as... | depth 5 m | reverse complement strand
CACTATCTATAATTGCAGTACTTAGGCTTGGGGCAATTACTTCACCAGATTTAAGTATTTGGAATGCATCACTCCTACTTCCAGTTGAAATACCATTACCAATATTGAATAACCTATCTTCATATGACCAATTAGTTTGTGATGTACCAGTATATAATGTACCATACGTTCCACCAGCGGTTTCACCATATGACCAAGCAGTGTTCCACCTACCACCAATAACGGTTGATTCTTTACCTAAAGTAGTATTATCTCTACCACCACCAACAGTTGAATAACTACCACTTGCTGTATTTACGTTACCACCACCAATTGTGTTATAATATCCACTTACTGTATTTTGATATCCACCAGATATTGTATTATGATAACCACTAGATATATTATTTTCACCACCACCAGCAATTACTGATTTATATCCACTTATTGTGTTTTGATACCCACCACTTACAGTATTTAGGTATCCACCACTTACAGTATTGTCTTGACCACCACCAATTGTTGAATAATTATTACTTGCAGTATTATCTCTACCACCACCAATGGTACTATAGTTACCACTTGTAGTATTATTAAATCCACCACCAATTGTTGTATAGTTACCACTTGTTATATTACTCCAACCACCACCAATACTTGAATAAGTTGAATTAATCGTATTTCCACTACCACCACCAATATTTGAATATGTAGCACCAGTTGTAATCTCATTAAGTCTACCATTACCAATAAATGAATATTGTCCACTTGCAGTATTATTTTTACCATTACCAATAAATGAATATTGTCCACTTGCAGTATTCTTTTCACCATTAACAATAGTACTATAATATCCACTTGTAGTATTATTACTACCACCACCAATAACTGAATAACCACCACTTACTGTATTTTTATAACCACCACCAATAAATGCACCAGCTATGTAGGTGAGGTTTGCGGGATTACCACCAATGGTGATTGTATTATCATCACCACCAACAATAGTAGACCAAGTAGCCCTAGATATTACATGGCTAGTACCACCAACAATTGTTGAATAATTACCACTAATTGTATTTGTATAACCACCACTAATTGTATTACCTATCAAATTATTAGTAAAGGTTGTATTACCACTAAGGGGATTAATTATTGTATTATCATAACCACCACTAATTGTGTTTGAGTGATGACGTGTGTTACCAGTAACTGGTAACCAAGTTATTGTATTTCCAGAACCAGCGGCAATAATTGAATTACTAGAATTAGTTATTGTATTTCCACTACCACCACCAATTAATGAATGTGTTCCACCAGATGTTATTTCATTTAATTTACCACCACCAATGCTTGAATAAGTTGAACTAATCGTATTTCCAGAACCACCAACAATACTTGAATTATCACCACTTGCAATATTTCTATTACCACCACCAATTACTGAATCGTATCCACTTGTAGTATTCCATTGACCACCCCCAATGAAACCATAATATCCACTTGAAGTATTATGATATCCACCAGATATAGTATTCTCATAACCATTACCAGATATAGTATTATCACCACCACCACCAATTACTGAATAATAACCACTTGCTGTATTATTAATTCCACCACCAATGGTATTAGAATAACTACTAGACATACTATTCCCCCCTTGTATTGGGTAGATGCTTGTTCCAGATAATGTGAATACTGGTTCGATTATATCAGTTTTAACAGCTAAAGTTTCTTTTAAAGAACCATTTGGTAGTATAGAAGGTAATTCCAAAATAATATCATTACCACTTACATTAGTATTACCCGATAATGTTATTGTTCCACCACCAGTACTTATAAAAGTTAAATCATCTTTAGTTACAGTTAATGCAGAATTATCACCACCAAAATTAGTGATAAACGCTAATTTATCTCCTTGTAATAAAAAATCATCCGTGTGTTGAAAAACACTAGTAGTACCCGAAATATATTCAGTGGTCACCCCACCAACATTTATTGTATTTGTTGTTGTATTACCAGTAGTAGTTACTTCATCTAAAGTAGGTGTAGTTACACCAGAAAGAACGGCATAATCATTTATGTTGTGTGTGAAGTCAAAAACTTGTGTTGCATTATTCCAAATAACCAACTGACCATCTGTGGTAAGTGCTGTTCCATTTACATCATCTAAATCAGTCATTTTCCCTCTCCAAGAAGGTCTTGTGAATATATCACCACTTGTGGCGTGAGCATTTATAACAACACCCATAAATATTTGTGGGAAAGGAGCTTCTGGTTTAATATTTGTTAAGTATCCAGCAGTTGTAGGGCTTACATAAAGTATATCACTATCATTCCAAGTTTCCCCATATAAAGAACCCGTTGTATTTAAATCTCTAATTTTACCAAACCATGTTGCGTGACCATCTGCATTATTGGCAATATCTTGAGTTGTTACACCCAATATAAAGGAAGATGGTATTGAACCATCTGCTATTGCTGGTGCGATTAAAATCCTTCCAGTATTTCCTTGTGTACCCACAAACATTACTGGTGTACCATTGGTTATAAGTGACCCAGATTGGTTTCTAACCAAAGGGGCAATTTCTTGACCTAATTGGTAGGTAACACCATTGGCGTGTACTTCTAATGTGTCTTCATCTTCATTCCAATGAACATGACCTGGACTTGGGTTGACGGTAACGTGTTGAACTGTGGTGAACCCAACATATTCAGTGGTCATCCCACTAACATCAATAATATTTGTTGTAGTATTTCCAGCAGTGGTTACATTATCTAGTGTATGGGTATGACCAGTAAGACTATAATCAGTTATTTCTGTCATACCACTAAGTACACTACCCACTATTGTTGGTGTGATACTATCTACCGCTGTTTTAGAAGTAATTTGGTTTTGAATGTCTTGTTGTATTTGGTTTTTATCCATGGTTAATCTTTTTCTTTTTAAATAAATACATTGTTAAATGGGAAAGTGAATATACCTGGGTCTTCACCCTCATATCTATCCATCTCTACCATATAGTTATTTGTTATATCACACCAATTTAAATCACATATATAAAATCTAAATTGTGAAATTCCACCAATGAATGTTCCAGCGAAATTTGTTTCTATTGCTAATCCAAGGTCATCTGGGTCTTGTCCATCAAATGTCATCGATTCTAGTAGACCTTGACTACCACCACCTAAACTATAATTATATGGAACTCCCAATTGTTTATCTTTATATTCGTTTAATCGTTTGAAAACTAGCTCATCTACATCTTCTGCAACGAATTTTAACTTACTATTAACATAGAACATAAGTCTTCCCGTTCTAGGGTCTTTATTAGCTAAATCACATTCATCATATTCTTCACCCATCACAAATCTAATTGCAATATGTTCCCATTCATCTGGGGTTACCGTTCCACTAATAGAATATTGTTCTTCAACAGTAATACCACTAGTATAAACATCATTTTCACATGTTCCAGTTAATTTAAGTGCTCGATAACCAATACTACCATCATCTTTAATTCTAAATCCTAATGCGTTATCAATAACATCTATCTTTGGGTCTAGTTCAAAATCATAATCTGAAGTGATACCAGTATATGTACAAACTGTTTCAGTTCCATACCCAGAAGCAGGTGCACCACAATCACCACAAGTGGCTTTATCATCACCAGTTGACCTACCATATATAAGAAATGGGTTAGTATCAAATGTTTTAGTAAATGTACTAGTAGTTACAAAAACTGAATTTCCCTCATCATATGTACAAACAGTCTTAGTTCCAAGACCAGAAGCAGGTGCACCACAATCACCACAAGTGGCTTTATCATCACCAGTTGACCTACCATAGATAAGGAATTGGTTTGTAACTTCAGTTACCTTAAATAATGCTGGGTGAAGTGTTACTGGGAAGTTATTATCACCAGTAATTACGATTTCATCTTCTTTTACTGAAGTACAGAATGTTGTACATCCAGTATTTTCTCCGAAGAAATTCCAAAATTTATTTTCTGCCCTTGTTCCCATATAAAAGAAGAATCCTTCATTATTTGGGTAAGTATCATTAAGGGTTGTTCCAGTAACAACATCACATGTTGTTCCAGTAAGTGTTTTATTTAACCAAAACTCGGCAACCCAAGCCTTTGGTACTCTAGTTGGTAAGACTTCATAATCATATCCATCTAACTTAAAGTAACCTTGATAGAAACCACCACATAAATCAATATAAGACCCTCTAACACCAACTCTTTCATTAAAGGTCTTCTCATATAAGAAGTTTCCAGTAGAGCCAGAAACAGCATTAAAAACGAACCTAGTGTCACCAGATGGTATCTCTATAGTTGTTCCAGTAAGTGTTTGGGTTAATCCAGTATTTGCTGTATCCCCACTCTGTTTTACATATTGAATATATCCGTTATCTATTCCAGTAAAACCAAATGTTGTTAGTGTGTGACCAGTATTGGTTGCACCAGTCCATGTTACGAGGCTATATATTGTATCTGCCGATGTAGTACCAGTAGAAAATATACCTGGTTCATTAAAATCGATATGTACTACAAGACAATCACCATCGATTATCCCATCATACATTCCATGTGAGGCAAGGCCATCTTGAGCTAAATAAAAATCATAATATTGACTATTACTTAGATGTGCCTCAATCTTGTTAAAATTATAATTTTGTATATTACTACCCATTAGTCAATATCTTCTAATCTTATTTTCTTCCAACCATCACTATTCTTAATGTATAGGTTAGAATTATCTCTTGTTATTTCACCAATCATTCCCGCATCATCTTTACTTGTTGGTGTATATTCTGGTATTATCAATCCACGTGGAATTACATAATTATTTGTTGTCCAATCACCATTAGAATTAATAGTGAATTTAGAATCACCATCATCTCTCCCATTAATAACTATTATACCACCACCAATAGCACTCTCTTTTGTACCATTAAAATTCAATTGTATGTAATTATCTTCAGAAGTAACTGTTTCTGTATCAATTTCGGTTTCGTTTAGTATTATGTTAGGTGTTGCCAATTCCTTCACGGCTTCAACTAACCAAGGTACTACTGCTTTATAATCAAGACTTAATAAACTAGGGTCTCTACGTCTAGATTTAACCATATCTGGTATAACTTGTTGAACTTCTTGAGCTATCATACCATATTGTATACCATCACCCATTTCTGATTCTGGTTTCCATGTAAATGATACACCTCTAAGTGCTTTAACCTTATTTAATGCAGAATCTAATTCTGTAATATTTTCTTTAAGCCTAATATCAGATACACCATCTATTATCTTACCATTAGCATCGGTTTGAAGGTCTGTTACAGAAACAAGACCATCTATTATAAGGTCTGGCACATATACCATATCATTTGTTGTTGCGGTAATAGAATTACAAGCAAGTAGTACAGTACGACCAGTACCCCCACTTATAACACAATCTTGACCACCAATAATTGCCGAATTTGATTTATTATAAATAACATTATTATTTCCACCAAGAATAGCACCATTTAATGCATCGGCAGCTATAAAATGGTCTTGACCACCAAGTATTGCTGAATTATCACCAAACGCCCCCCAAGGCATTGTAGTTATCGTTTGTTTGAAAAATGCGAAGGATGTATCACCACTAGCTATTATCTCAAAACCAGTAGTACCATCACCACCAGCAAAACTATTAATACCACTTGCAATGGTATTATTACCTTGAGCGTGTGAATAATTACCAGAGGCTGTTGTATTAAAACCCTCGGCATGACTAAAATCACCACTTGCAGTTGTTCCACTACCCTCAGCATGTGATACCCTACCACTCGCATCACTTCCATAACCTTGTGAATAACTATAATCACCACTAGAAATTGTATCCCAACCAGTAGATAATGCATTTTTACCAGTTGCACTATTACTACTAGCATTAATGATTTTAACACTAGTACTGGTACTACCACTTGCCCAATAAATACCAGTACCAGCACCTATAAGTTCATATCTACCATCTAAGTTAGCCGTTACAGTACCACCACTTAACATAGTAAGCAATAGGTCACCAGTATCGGCACTAAAGGATGCACTATCTACATAATCATTATCATTGGCATCGGCACTACCTACCACCCAAGAACCCATACCCTCAGCATCTGAGGTGAATATACTTCCAGGTGTTGCACCTCTTGTTATTATAAGTCTATCTGTTCTTGTTATTTCTTGGTTATCTATCCATATTGTTCTACCACTAAAATCGATAGCATCAGATGAAACTACATCATAATCATAATGTTCAATAGTACCAGTAAAGGTATTACCACTTTGGTTTATTGTTTCAACATCAATACTAAAGCTTACACCAGTATATGAAGTATAATAGTTATTACCATCGGTTGTACCAGTTGTTGCACCAGTTAATATAATACCACTTTCTTGTGTTACACCACTAGTTGTGGTTGTTATTGCACTAAACGCATTTGAAGCCAAATCCATTCTAGAATCGGCAAAGGTATAAATGGTTGTTGTTAGGTTACCAGAAAATGTTGTTCCAGTTAAACCACCATTATCTTCGGTAATAACTATGGTGTTTAGGTTTGGACCAGTTGTTAACCCACTAAAAGGTAAACCAAATGTTGTACCACCAGAAAGAATGGTGTTAGTTTTTTCAGTTTGCCTAACTTGTCTATTAGTTGAATAATCTATTTTTGTTCGAAATCCCATGAAATATGTATTTTTATATAAATATTCACATATTCCCTTATATTTATATAAAAAAGTATATTTATGAAATTTAGTAAGAAAAAATTTGAGGAAGAATATATTCCAGAGGAAGAACAAGTAGAAGAGTTGTTTAGTCCAGATGGTGAATTTGGTGGTGATACACCACATAAACCACATTCTGAAATAAAAACAGATACTCAAAAATCATTTGATGATACATCAGATTTTGAACCTGGAGTACCACAAACTGGTGATGATTTTGCTAGTAAAACTAAAAATAGGAGTAACTGGTATGGTATGACAAATATGGGTCAACCATATGGTAGTGGTGTAAATCATGCCGTATATACCGAAAATATGATTAAAAAAGCTCTTAAAAAAGGTATTAAGAAATTTGATGATGCATATGATAAGGGAAAAGAAGAATTTGATAGAGACGAACAAGCATGGTCTGATATGAAACATAAGAAGAAAGATAAATCTAAAGTAACATGGGATAACGCCAAATTTAAAGAATCATCTATTAAGGAAAGAGCTACAAAATTGGTTAGAGAATTAATGCAAAATAGAACAGATGCAAGTGACTTTGTAAAAAATAAAAATTATTCTGATGTTAATAGGAATTCAATACCAGATATTGATGAATTAAATAATTCAGTAGTAATTAGTAAAACAAAGGGATTTGTTAATTCTGTAAATAGTAATGGACTTTCTGGTGAAGATATTGGTGTAGTATTAGATTTTATATTAACTAATATTAACCTAGAAGAAGTACCAGATGATTTTAAAAAAATGATTCAATCAAAATTTAAATAATATGCCAAATCAAGATTTAGTAAGAAAAGATTATATTGTTAATGATGATGATGCCAAAAAATATCTTGGAGACACGATTAGTGGTAATAATTTAACAACCATCAAATCTAGACTTGAAAAAAAAGGTGATTTAAATAATGATGAATTGGCGGCTTTGGATTGGGTAACCAAAAAATATGAGAATGAGCGTAGAAGTATTGACGGTCTTAAACGAACTCAAATGAAAGCGGGCAGAGAAAACACATATAAAAAAACACATGTTAAGGATAATGCTAATGCTAACCCAACAAAGGTTGGTGGTAATGTTAAGATGACTAGTAGTGGTGACCACAGTAAAGTATCCGACCAAATTGCTAATAATAGGGTTGCCTATTATGAATCAATTGATAAAGAATTGGACGGAATTAAATATCTTATGGAATACATGGATATAAATAAAAAAGAAAAAAAATAATTAAGAAATGGCAAGTAACAAATTAGAAGCGGCTTCAATAGTTGCAAGAGAAAAACTATTAGCAATCAACTCATACAATAATGCGGATGATGCTAATAACTATACTGGTACACATTCCAGAGCATTATCAGACCAATTAACACCAGTTAATGGTAAAGGTACTGGTATATTTATGGATACATATAATGGTGGTAGTGATATCGATATTAATGGTAATCCAACATATGGTGGTTCTGGTAGAATCGCTGCATTCGCAAATAACTCATCAACATGGGGGTATGGTCCAGATTCACATTATGACCATCCAGATACAAGTAATAATATCGGTCAAGTATCCTTCCATTAAAAAAAAATAAGTAATGAAGCTTTACAATATTTTTGAAGGTCTTATATTAGAGAATACAACCCAAACACTTAATGACGCAATCAATGGAAAATATGCAGTCAATATTTGGTATAGGGATAAGAAAACTAATACCCTTGAACAAAGATATGTATTTATTTATTCAATAGGTACAAGTAAAGCTGGTAATGAAATTGTAACGGCTTTTCAAGCTTTCGGTGGGACTAAGAGTGGAAATAGTAAATGGAAATCATTCTTGGTAAATAATATAGTGAAGATACAACCCACGGATTTTAAATTTTATAAATCTGTTGACCAAGTTAAAGGTGGGGAAGGTATTCCAAAATATACTGGAGCATCAAATCAAAATATGATTGGTGGACCAAAAAATTATGTAAAATTTAATAAATAATATTATGGCAGATATAAATAAATTAAAAAGCATTTTAGCAAATGCAAAAAACCTAATGCGTGAGTCAGATGGATTGGTGTCACAAAATGGTGTTGTAACTCAAAGAACATCTCCAACCCCAAGTGGAAATTCAAATAGATTACAAGATGATGATATTCAATATTTGAATGAAGAAGAAATGATGAGGGCTAACCCAGGACAACAAATGGGTCAAGTTCAACCAACACAAAATCCAACTAGAAAACCAGGTGAAATAACTAATGAAGCATATAGTAATTCTAGATTACCAGATGTAATTAAAAATGCCATGATAAATAACCCAATCCCACAAGTGAGTTTAGCAAATTCATCATTTAGTATTGAAGATATGGGAGATTTAATAGACCAACCCCAACAAGTACAACCTCAACGAGTACAACCCCAACAACAATATGCTCCAATAAATGAAGGTGGGATAATAAATACAACTACAACTAGTATTGATGAAGGAAAATTAAGAAGTATGATTAAAACAATACTTATTGAGTACCTAACAACTGATTATTCTAAGAATCTTACAGAAAATGCAATCAAGAAAACAATTAATACACTAATCAAAGAAGGTAAGATTAGAACAAAACGAAAATAATATTTTTTCAATTCTTTTATTTTTTTAAGTCTCACATTTTGTGGGACTTTTTTATTGACATTCATAAATAAAAAGACTATATTTAGCCATATAAAATTAATTATGACGAAGAAAAAGAAAATCAATGTACTCGTAATACCATCAGATAGAACTGGTGTTAGTTATTTTAGAAGTACCAACCCACATATTAGATTAGAAAATAATTATCCAGATGAGTTTAGAATCGATATAGATTACGAACCAAAAATAGATGATGAAAACTGGCTTAAACAATATGATATAATTCATTATCATAGAACTATTGGTGATTATGATTTGATGGAAAAACGATTAGCTAAAATCAAAGCATTAGGAATTCTTACAGTTATGGATTTAGATGACTACTGGTCACCTGGTAAACATCACCCAGCATATCTTACAATCAAAAGTGAGGGGTTAGATAAGAAAATACTTAATAATATAAAATTAGCAGATAATATTATTACAACTACATCAATCTTTAAAGATGAATTAATCAAGTTTAATAAAAACATTCATATCCTACCAAATAGTATTGACCCAACCGAAAAACAATACATGCCAAATCCAGAACCATCAAATAGGCTTAGAATTGGTTGGCTTGGTGGTTCTTCTCACTTAGAAGATTTGAAACTATTAGAAGGGCTTGTAGGTAAGATAAAATCAGATGGTTTACTAGATAAGGTACAATTCGTTTTATGTGGATTTGACTTGAGGGGAAATAAGATAATGATTAATGAAAAAACTGGTGAAAAACAAACAAGACCAATCACACCAAAAGAATCGGTTTGGTATAAATATGAACAGATATTCACTAATGATTATAAAGCCGTGAGTGATGAGTATAGAAAATTCTTATTAAAATTTAAAAAAGAAAAATATCCAGACCTAGATAATGAACCATATAGAAGGGTTTGGACTAAACCGATTAGTACATACGCCATGAATTATAATCTTTTTGATGTGTCTATTGCACCACTTTCCGAAAATACATTTAATAAGGTGAAATCACAACTTAAGGTGATTGAAGCTGGTTTCCATAAAAAAGCAATAATTGCACAAGATTATGGACCTTATAATATTGACCTTAAAAACATCTATGATAGACCCAAAAAAGGTGAACAAATTAAGATGAATGATGATGGTAATGCATTATTAGTTACTAAGAATAAAAACCATAGGGATTGGTATCGAAATGTTAAGAGACTTATTCAAAACCCAGAATTAGTGGAAACATTAAGAACTAGATTATATGAAACTGTTAAGGATAAATATAATATTGATGAAATTACAAAACAAAGACGTGATTTATATATAAAATTACTAAATAAATAAGAATTAAGTTGCATTATTGAAATAAATTGTGTTACTTTGTTAAAACAAATAAAACCATGAAAAATACTAATAAACTTAAAGTCGTATTCGACTTTATACATGACTATCTAACTGATGGTGATAGTGAACCAGGTTCAATAATTCATAGTGTAAGAGATGAAATAGGTTGGGCACAAAATTCTACAGAAGATGAAGATATTTCTGATGTACCAACACATGAGAGTGGTACTAAAGAAGATTTTGATTCAATTTCAAAAGAATTAAATATTAAAAAAACAGCAAACCTTCAAGATAGAATCTTTGGTAGGGGAAATAGTTATAAAGACTTATTAGATAATGAAGATGTTGTTGATGGTATGAGAGATTTGATTAAAAGAATGGATGAAACAGACCATATTAATAATCGTGTTTCTGAAAATATTAAGATTAGAGATTTAAATACCGAAATTCACACTTTAAAAACCAAAAACCAAAAACTAAAAGATACAATTGATAAACATGACTTATCGCTTGATAGTGATGGAATATTAAAATCAAATACCTCTAAATTACCGAAGGTAGTTATAAGAGCTATGGAAAAGGAAGGAACTGGTATAACACTTGGTGATGATGGTAAAATAATATCTGTTAACCTTGAAAGTTTAAAACCAATAAAAGACTATGAAGTCAAAATCAAAAACGAAGATGCTTTAAGTGAAATGCTTAAATCTGAAGATGAAATTAAGAATTTTATTGAAAAAGAAAATAACGAACAAGAACCATATAAAGAAGACCCAAATGATTAGTAAAGAAAAAATTAAAAAGAATTTCCAAAAATTCAATGAAACCGCCATTAAATATGGTGTAATGAATGATGACCTATTAGAATTGTTAGGTGTTGAATTTATAGGTGCTCCATGTAGTACTAAAGAATCAACATATAATGCGTATGAAGGTGGATTAGTTCAACATATATTAACCACAACAAAACATGCAGTCCTTATTAATAATTCACTACCAGAGGATAAACAAGTAGACCAAAAAACATTGATTAGAGTTTGTTTGTTACATCAAATTGGTAAAGCACCAATGTTTATTGAACAAGATTCTTCTTGGCATAAAGATAGAGGTGAGATGTATAAATTTGATAATGACCAATTAAGTTTTAAGGTTGCAGAACGAAGTGTTTATTATGCAATGAAAAGTGGTATAGAACTAACAGAAAATGAGGTTTATGGTATCTTTAATTATAATAGTGATTTCGCTAGTAGACCATTAAACGGTGAAGCCGAAAGAGTGGCTGCAATTGTTAGAACTGCTCAATTAGTTGCTGCAATAGCCGAGAAGTAATATGGAAAAAGAGGAAATTATAATAATAAATAAATCAGATAACCAAGACCCAGACTATGAAACACTTGGGTCTGCTGGTTTTGATTTAAGAAGTAATGAAGAAGTCATTATCTTACCAAAAGAAATCGTATTAGTGGGTACTGGATTACATTTCCAATTACCATTATATCTTGAAATACAAGTTAGACCTAGAAGTGGTTTGGCTCTAAAACACAGTATAACTGTTTTAAATTCACCTGGCACTATAGATTCAGATTATCAAGGTGAAGTAAAGGTTATATTAATAAACCATGGTGATAGACAATTTAAAATTGAAAAGGGAGATAGAATAGCACAAGCTGTAATGGGGATGGTGTTTGGTAAACAAGAAATTACTTTTAAAACAGTAGAAGGATTTGATAATATAACAGAACGTGGTACTGGTGGATTTGGAAGCACTGGAGTAAAATAAAAAAATAAAAAGAATATGATTAGTGTAATATATTGTACAAAGAAAAGTACCCACGAACATAAAAGCCATATAGCTAAAACATCTGGTTTGGGTAATAAAATCGAAGTAATTGAAATAGTTAATAATGGTGAAGATTTAACCAAGGCATATAATAGGGGTTTAAAACAAGCCACTAACGATATCGTTGTGTTTTGTCATGATGATATCATGTTTAATAAAAATGGTTGGGGAAGAAAACTAGTTAAGCATTTTGAGGATACAGATTATGGTATCTTAGGTATTGCTGGTACAACTGATTTACCCGAAACTGGAAAGTGGTGGACTGATACAACTAAGATGGTTGGTGGTGTTAAACACTCACATGAGGGTAAAACATGGCTTAACCAATACTCTGGAAACTTTAATGATAAGATAATTGAAACAACAATTGTTGATGGACTTTTCTTTGCGATACATAAGGATAGAATCAAATTGAAATTTAACACAAAGGTTAAGGGTTTCCACTTCTATGAAATCGATTTTTGTTTTAGAAATAAACTTAAGGGTGTTAAGATTGGTGTCGTTTCTGATATTAAGGTTACACATAAATCCATAGGTATTACTAATGATGACTGGGAAGCTAATAGACTTAATTTTATTGAGACATATAAGGATGATTTACCATTTAATATTGATGTAACACCGTTTATTGATGAAATCTCTACAACTTACGTTACAACACCAAAGGTAAAAATCATCGTTACTTCTAATGGTAAAAAGAAACGATTAAAAAAATTAATAAAACAGATTGAAAACTTAGAATACCCAAACCAAACAATTGATGTAATTGTAGAGGGTAAAGACTTTGAAAAAATTAATAAATTAGAACTTGATAATGTGACCATACATGAAGGTATGTATGATTCATTAACCAAAAATCTTTCAGTCTTGAGATGGGATGAAGATTTTATTTCTTCAGAAGATGAATTAGTACTTTTCATTTCTGATAATATAAATTTAAGAAATAATATCCTAAGTAATTTTGTTAGGGCATATACAAAAAATAAGAAAAATTTTGGTGCTATATTTCCGAGAACCCTTAATGAAAATAAAACGATATTATCTTGTGGTACGGAAATCTTTGTTGTTAATCAAGATGAAAAACAAATCGTAGATTACATGTTTAAGGGTATGAATAGTTACTTTAAATATATTGAGGGTATACAAAATGAGCCAATGGGTGGGATAGGATTATGTTTTATGACATCATTCGCCAACCTAGAAAAATATGGGTGGTTTAAGTTAGACCTAGAAAAAGGGTTTTATGAAAGTGCATATTCTTTAATGTGTAGTAATGATAATAAAAGAGTGTTGGTTGATAATGATTCGGTTGTACAACTGAAGGATTCATTCTTCAAAAAGGATAACCCACAACTTAACCAAGATTTTAAAAACTTCATGAATGTGTTTAAAGAAAATCAAAGACTTCATAAGTATTTAAAAATTGTTAAACAATGATAAAAATATTAACTGGTTATAGTGAAAGGGGTGGGTCAACAGTTGCGTTGATTACCCTAACTAATGCACTAAATAAGGCTGGTTATCCAACCATTATGTGTGGTCCACATAGCTATCATATGCCGAAATGTTTTGGTGCAATATTAACACAAGAAACGTTTGATGGAATAACTGAAGATGATGTAGTTATTACACACTTCTTGAAATTAGCTGAAAGACCAAAGGCTAAGAAGGTAGTTTTAGCTTGTCATGAAAAATGGTGGTTCGATGTTGGTGGAATAAATCAATATTGGGATGAGGTAATATTCCTACACCAAGCACATAGAGATTATCATAGTAAATATAAAGGTGATTATAGTATTATTCCAAATCTTAAATACCAATTAACCAAGGTTGTTAAACCAGACTTAGAAAAGGTGGCTGGTATTGTAGGTGCTATTGAAGATAGAAAACAGACTCATATATCCATTCAGAGAGCTTTGAAGGATAAATGCACTAAGATATTCCTATTCGGTAAGATAAATGACCAGAACTACTACAATAGCTTTGTAAAGCCATTAGTTGAGTTACCATTTATTATTGAGTACGGTCATGCAGAGGATAAACAATTGATGTATGATATGGTTGGACGAGTTTATCATTCTTCTAAGGGAGAGGTAGCTTGTCTTGTTAAGGATGAATGTTGGAGTACTGGAACTAAGTTCTTTGGTAACGAAGAAACTGAGCATGAGGTATCACCACTAACCAACGAAGAAATAATAAAAGAGTGGGTTAAAATATTAGAGTTATGAGTAAAACAAAAGAAATTAAAAGAGAAAGATTTACAGTATCAGAAGACGAAATTGAAGATTTCACTGGTAGTGGTCCTTGGAGAATAAATGGTAAAGTATACAAATGGGTTGATGAAATATTAGGTCATTCTGATGGTGAACTTACAACTGTAATTACTAAAAGAGTATCAGATGGAAAACATTTCAAATTTAGTTGGTTATATTCTTATAGTCAAAATTATTATTATCATGAAGATTGGGATGAGGTATTCCCAAAAGAAGTAGAAACAACGATATATGAGTAAGTTAAAGGTTTTCATTGATGGTGGAGCACACAAGGGTGAGGCAATTGAAATGCTTCTGGATAAAAGACCAGATATGGATGGTTGTGAGATACACTTCTTTGAACCTAATGAAGACCTCATACCAGAATTGAAAGCCATCAAAGATGATAGGTACGATATAACAGTTTATCACTCTGCATTATGGGCTGAAGATGGAGAAATTGATTTTTTAAATTCAGTTGGTAGGTGGGGAACACTTGGTGGGACAACAGTACCAAGTATTCAAGAAAAATGGGGTTTAGAGTTCGATAGAAAGAACCCAAATAAAGTTAAAGCAGTTTCATTATCTGGGTTCTTAGAAGAATTATTAATAAAGAACCAAGACGAAGATTGCTATATTGTGGTTAAATTGGATATTGAAGGTTCTGAATATTTTGTTATAGATGATTTATTTAGAACAAATATGATTGATGAAATTGATGAATTATATATAGAATGGCATGACCATTTTTTCCCTCATTTTAAAGCACTTGGGGATGATTTAAGAAATAAATTAGCATTAGCTAATGTAGAAGTACATAATGATTGGGTATGATGAAAATACACGCACACATACTGGCTTGGAATGAAGAAAGAATTCTTCCGTTTACACTTGACCACTACTCTAAATTTTGTGATAGGATATTCATATATGATAATATGTCAACTGATGGTTCAGATGAGATATATAAGAAATATGATAAGGTAACGGTTAAGAAATGGAGTAACAATAATGAGATAAACGAGTTGAAATACTTAGAAATAAAGAATAACGCATATAAGGCTACTAGTAGGGATTGTGATTGGGTTATTGTATGTGATTGTGATGAATTATTATATCATCCAAACCTACTTGAAAAATTAGAAGAATATAAAGAAATTGGTTTTACAGTACCTAGTATTGATGGTCATGATATGTTTTCTGAAACATTTCCAAAACATGATGGTACACCAATAACCGATATTATAAAGATTGGTTCTGAAACATATGACCCAATGTGTAAAAATATAATCTTCAACCCTAAGATTGATGTTAATTTTGGTATTGGAGCACACTCATTCCAAGCACCTGGTGGTAAATTTTCCCCAGATAGAGAATTAATGCTTTTACACTACAAGTTTTTAAGTAAGGAATATGTATTGGCTAGATATGAAATGATGGCTAAACGATTATCAGATTATAATAAAAAATATGGCTTTGGTGGACATTACACTAGACCACCTATGGATTATATGGATAAAATGAAAGAAGAACAAATACAAGTGATATAATATGGGAATTAGTAAATTAAATGCAGAAGGTTGGTTGGCCAAACTTTTATTAGAAGAAGTTAGAAAGGAAATTGATGGTGAATTAATAAAAGCACTTAAAGACCCTAATTATAAACCAGATTTAACACCAATGATTTTTGAATCTGAAGAAGATAAACAAAAGTATGAGGAACATTTTAAAAAGGTTTGGGATAGTAGGAATGATTTTTTAAAAGAAGAATAATATGGCAAATATACTTATATCAGATTTTAGTTATGCAGATATGCCACATGGTGGGTCTGAAGTTGGTAACCAAATGCTTATAGATGAACTAGGGTTAGAATTTAAGGGTTCTAGAGATATCAAGGAATTTAGTAAGGATGATTTCTATGTGATATCTAATATCTCACTAATGAAACCAGAATTAGTCGCCCAAATAAAGGATTATAATTATATCATCTTTGAATGTGATTATAAAATCTTACAGAGTAGACATCCTTGGAGACATCCTAACAGTCTTATTCCAAAAGAACTTAGGATTAACTATGATTTGTATAAAAACGCAAAGGCAGTCTTTGTAAAGAGTACTGACCACCTAAATGTATATCTATTAAATGATGTTGAGGCCAATTTTATCAATCTTAGAACAAATATTTGGTCTGAGGCAGATTTACAATTATTAGAAAGGCTTTTAAAAGAGAATCCAGAGAAGAATGGAAAACATTGTGTTTATAATACTAATAATTGGATAAAGAATACTAAAGCAACAATTCAATTTTGTGAGCATAATAAGTTAGAACATGGTTTTATATATAATGGTACTGGTAGAGAACAGTTCTTAAGTGGGATGGCAAGGTTTTCAACGTTTGTTTTCTTCCCATTGGCAAGAGAAACATATTGTAGAATTGTTGTTGAAGCTAAGTGTCTTGGTTTGGATGTTATTACCATAAAAAACTACGGTGTAACGCTTGAAGATTATTTTGATTTGAAAGGAATGGATATGATAAATTACTTAAGAATGGGAAATAAAATGAATATTAAAAAACTTAAAAAATACATACCATGAGTCTAGTATCAATAATTTTAAATGTATATAAAAGACCCTATACGCTTGAAACTCAAATAGAGGCAATTAAAAACCAAAGTTTAAGTGTTAGGAGTGAGGATATACACGTATGGTATAATAATGTAGAAGGGCTTGAACAACCATTACCAAAAGACCCAAAGATTAAAACATATAAAGCTAATTGGAATACTAAGTTTTTTGGTAGATTTACAATTCCACTTATGTGTAGAACACCATATATTGCAATGTTTGATGATGATGTAGTACCTGGTACTAAATGGTTAGAACATTGTTTTACCAATATTGAAAAACAAGATGGTATTCTTGGTGGTAGTGGAATTATATTACACGAAAAACGATATAGACCAAATACTGTCGTTGGTTGGAATGGGATGAAATCTAAAGACCCAATAGATGTTGATTTGGTTGGTCATGCTTGGTTTTTCAAACAAGAATATGCTAAGTTTATGTGGGAAGAAGAACCACCATCTTGGGATAATGGAGAAGATATGTTTTTCTCATATATGGCAAAGAAACATGGTATTAAAACCTATGTTCCAGCACACCCAAGTGATGGTAAAGAATTTTGGTCAAATGACCCAAGTCGAGATAATAATTGGGGATATGATAAAAACGCACATTCATTAACACATAATAATCATCTACCACTTAGAAATAATATAGTGGGTGAATTAATAAAAATAAGGGGTTGGAAAACAATAAGAAATGGTTAATTTTAAAGAGTTTACACTTAAGGATTATATAGATTTACTAAAAGAAGGTTCACACTTTACTCTTGGTAAATTTGGTGATGGTGAATTATTTTGTTTATTCAAAGCACTTGGGTGGATGAATCCTAAGTTACATGGTGAGTCTAATGCAGATAAACATCTATATTATAAAGATATGGGGTTGGCAATACACGATACATTCATAAATGAAAAGGGATACTTCAAGCTATGTCATTCGGATTGGTTTACTGGTAAGGGAAATGGTAGGGCAACGAGCCAATTATTCAATAGGTATATAAAAGAGTTTAATGTTGAACCACCAGAACTTCACGATGCAACAAAATCGTTTTATGTTGATGCCGAAGCTGGCACACTTGGTCCACTTAAAGAACAGTTGGAGAAGATGAATTTTGTTATGGTATCTGAACCAAGAAAAAGGGCTTTATCAATTAAGTATGTGGATTTTATTGAAGTACCACAAATTAATGCTTGGTTAGAAAAGGATAGAATAAAAAAGGAGATGATAGAAATGACTGAGAAGTATGATAATGTGGTTTTCGGGTTATCTATCGGTATGGGTGCATTACCAATTCAAGATGAGTTATTCCCAATCATTGGTGATAAGTGTTGGATGATTAGTTTTGGTTCAATATTTGACCCATTTATAAATGTGAATACCAGAGGGTATCACTCAAGGTATAAAAATAGAAGTATATGAGTAAAGTGTTAGTAACGGGTGGTGCTGGTTTTATTGGTCACAACCTAATTAAAAGATTAAAAAAAGAAGGTCATTCTATTATTAGTATTGATAATTATAGTTCTGGTACGGTAGATAATCATATTAAGGGTGTTGATTATATAAAAATGGATACCAAGGATATTAATAACTTACCATTAGATATGGATGATTTTTTTGGTTTTAATATTGTATTTCACCTAGGAGAATATTCTAGGATTGCAACATCGTATGAAGATATTGATAGGGTTTGGTATGCGAATTCATTAGGTACATATGAGGTGACCAACTATTGTAAGGAGAATAAGATTAAAATGGTTTACGCTGGTTCTAGCACAAGGTTTGCTGAAGAAGGTGTTAATCATTCACCATATTCATTCACCAAAAATAAATCTGCCGAGTTAATTAAGAATTATAGTAAATGGTATAACTTAAAATATACTATTTGTTATTTTTATAATGTATTTGGTGATGGATATGATTCTACACCAGTCCCAGGTTATGAGTCGGTTATTAGTGTATTTGAAAAACAATATAAAGCCGATAAACCATTAACCATTTGTGGTAATGGTCTTCAACGTAGAGCGTTTACACATGTAGATGATGTGGTAGATGGATTAATGAAGGCTTGGAAATATAAAAAAAATGAAGAGTTTCAATTGAATAACCCAAAAGAGTTTAGTATATTAGAGATAGCCAACATGTTCAGTGATAACATAAAACATATTGCAGCTAGACCTGGGGATAGAAGTGCCAGTGTAACAACCAACAATAATGCCCGTGAATTGTTAAACTGGACAACAACCATGGATATTACAGAATGGATTGAAAAAATAAAAAAATAATATTATGAAAACAATTGCAGTATTTGGTGGAAGTGGTGGTTTAGGGTCACAATTAGTCCCATACTTAGAAGAATCAGAACAATATAATGTCATTTCGATATCGTCATCAGATGTAGATATCACAAATTCTGATATGGTTAATGAATTTTTTATTAATAATGATATTGATATTGTAATAAATTTAGCTGGTTATAATTTTGATTCATTGGTACATAAACTAACCAATCAAGTTGAAATTAATAAAATGATTGATATTAACATTAAAGGTAATATTAATATATTAGCCTCTAGTTTACCACATATGCGAACCAAAAATTATGGTAGAGTTATATTAATTTCTTCAGTTCTTAGTGATAAGGTTGTTTTTGGGACATCATTATATAGTGCATGTAAAGGTTTCATAGATAATATGGTTAAACGTGCTAGTCTTGAAAATATAAGTAAGGGTGTTACATGTAATAGTATTCAATTGGGATATTTTGATGGTGGGATGTGTCATAGAATTCCATCTGAATATAAAGAAAAAATAAAAAATTCTATAGGTTTAAAGAGATGGGGGAGTATTAAAGAGTTACATGATACTATAGATTATTTAATAAATACAGAATATATTTCTGGTCAAAATGTTAATATAAGTGGGGGATAATATGATTATAAACTTAGGAAATAATTCAACTATTGAAGCCGATGAAATAGAAATTGGTGATAACGTGGTGTGGGGTAGTGATATCAACATTAAAGTTAGGGGTAAATTTAAGATTGGTAAAAATTCATATGTTGGAGATAGGTTTACGGCTAATGCTGAAGAACTAATAATTGGTGAATATTTTTATAACAAACCAACGGATAGTAGAGGTATGGTTATTGGTGGTGGTTCATCTGACTTACCATTTGCGAAGCTTAAGATTGGTGATAGATGTACATGTCATACTGGTCATATTAACCTAGCTAGACCAGTAGAAATTGGTGATGATGTTGGTTTATCTCACGATGTAGATATTATCACACATGGGTTTTGGGCATCAATATTAGATGGTTATCCAAGTCTGATGGCTGGGGTTATAATTGGAAATAATGTTATAGTGGGTTGGAAAACAATTATAATGGGTGGGGTTGAAATATGTGACAACATTGTCATTGGTGCTAATTCTACCGTAGTAAAATCCATAACCCAAGAAAAATCTATATTTGCTGGCTCACCAGCAAAATTAATACGTACAATTAAAACACCATCATTGGGTGATAAATTTGATATGGTAGAACAAATAATCACCGATTTTAAAAATCTTATTGAATACTATGATGTACCAGAATATTCAATAATCAATCTCCACCCAATAATTACAATCAATGGGTTAAACATAAATTTGGTGACACTAACTTGTAATGGTGAACATGATGAAATAACAGATGCTTTTAGAGATATCTTACGAAGAAGTGGTATAAGAATTTTTTGTGATAGACCTTTTAGTTTTAAATTAAAGAGAAAATGAAATTTTTAGGATATGATAGGGTATTGTGTTTAAGTCCACACCCAGACGATGTGGAATATTCAATGTCTGGGACAATATATAAACACCGAAGCACATTATTTGATGTGGTGTTATTATCTCATGGTACGGTAAGTGATAAATCCACTAGTGAATCTAGGATACATGAAGCATATGAATTTTGGCAATCATTAGATATTGATGAAGTTAATCTTAATTTAAGTCAACTTAAAACTAGTGGCAATTTTGATACACTTTTAGATTCTGGTTGGGTAGATTTAATTGAAAAACAATTTACAAATAAATATAAATATGATGCGATTATTGGTCCATCATCTGAGGATTCACATTATGAACATCAGATAACCAATAGGGTTATGAATTCCCTTTCTAGGAGTAAACCACTTTCAATATTGGAATATAAAAGCCCTAGCACACTTCATAGTTGGACACCCAATTTATTTGTTAGTTTAGAGAATTTTTATAAATTAAAAACAGAGTATTTAAGAAATAGTTTTAAAAGTCAGACCGATGCCCTTTATTTTTCAGAAGAATGTATTAAATTGTTCCATGAAGATTATAATTATAAAAAAAGAGGTATAAGTTCGGCAGAACAATTTAAAATTAAAACATTATTCAAATAATATGAGTGTAGGAGCAGCAGATTGTAGAAATGCTTACCCAGTGGGTAAGGATATAGTTAAAGATTTAGCTATAGATATAGGTGCAAATATTGGTGGGTTTTCAATGGCTTACCATAATGAGTTTAAAGAAATAATATTTTTTGAGGCTAACCCACTTACATATTTGATAACCAAAGAAAATACTAAAGATTTTGAAAATGTAACTGGTCATAATCTTGCAGTTTCAGATGAATCTGGGAAGACAATAAAATTGATGAATCATATTAATAAAGATAATGGTTCTGTTTCTTGTTCTCCATCAATTACCAGTGGTAATAAGGATTGGGTTGAAGATATTGGGGTTACTAAAACCACATGTCTTGAAGACATCTACGAGATGATTGGTGATAGAAGAATAAACTTTCTTAAGGTGGACTGTGAGAATTCAGAATATGAAATACTCCTTGGAAAAGATTTATCTAGAATAGACCATATTTCAATGGAATTGCATTGGCAAATGGGTGAAGAAAAATATAAAGAATTAATAAGTTACTTATCTGAATTTTTTACAATTAAAGGTGACACCAGATTTGTGGTTGAAAAAAACACAATATTACAATTAAATAAGAAGGTATGAATAAAATAGAGGATATATTAATTGAACTTTCTTTGATTGAACAAGATAATATTGAGATACTTAGTGATAAAGTTAGAGACCGTAACGATGTGGGTGTTAAAATTTGTAAAGACTCTGGTATTATATATTTATCAACAACCTCACATATAGATGAAAAATACTATGATAAAAAATCTATTTCGGAATGTTGGAATAATAGTGATGATTGGAAAGATTCATTAGCAGTAACCAAAGATGATGATGATAGACGATTTTCTAAATTTGAAGAATTATTTAAGAATAAAATTTGTATGGATTATGGCTGTGGTAATGGTGGGTTATTAAAAAAAATTAAAACTATATCTAAAGAAGTTATAGGGATAGAAATTCAATCTGATATTGTGAGGGAATTAAACACCTATGGTTATAATGTTGAAAAAAACATAAATGCGACACCAAATAATAAATTTGATACGGTAAGTATGTTCCACGTACTTGAACATTTAATAAATCCCATAGAAACACTTAGTGATATTAAAAACAAATTAAAGAGTGGTGGTAAAATAATAATAGAAGTTCCACATGCAAATGATTTTCTAATATCACAAGCTAAATCTAAGTCTTTTATGGATTTTACTTTTTGGAGTGAACACCTAATCTTACATACCAAAAAAAGCTTAACAGAATTTCTAAAAAGAGCTGGGTATAAAAATATAAATATAGTGGGTCAACAACGATATCCGTTATCAAACCACCTATATTGGTTAAGTCATGGTAAACCAAATGGTCATAATATATTTGATGGTTTTAATGATGATGAGTTAATATCTAAATATGAGGATGTGTTAAAAAAATTAAATTTAACTGATACTATAATAGCTATAGCTGAAAAATAATAATAAAAATAAAATTTTAAACGATGAATAAAACTTACATAATAGCAGAAATTGGAATCAATCACAATGGTGATATGAACCTAGCAAAAGAATTAATTGACATGGCATACTCAAGTGGGTGTGACGCTGTAAAGTTTCAAAAGAGAACACTATCTGAAGTTTACACTGATGAAGAATTAGATGTATACCGAGAAAGTCCTTGGGGAACAACAAATAGACAACAAAAAGAAGGTCTTGAATTTTCTATTGAAGAATACAAGGAGTTAGAAATATATACCAAAGGCAGAGTACTAGATTTTATAGTTTCTTGTTGGGATATCCCAAGTATTGATTTGGTTGAGGAACATCTAAATGTGGATTACCATAAGGTAGCATCTGCTTTGATGACAGATAAATCATTCTTAAGAAAATTAGTAGAAACTGGGAAACCAATAATTGCCTCTACTGGTATGAATAATAGTAGTGGTGTTAATCTAGCGATGCACACACTTGGGTTTGATAATGTAAAATATTTATTAGCATGTACTAGTACTTATCCTACAAAACCAGAAGATATGAATTTAAAGTATATTCAAACACTTAAACAAGAATACCCAAAATGTAAGATTGGTTTTTCAAATCATTATTCTGGAGCATTAGCATCTCATGGTGCAATAGCGTTGGGTGCAGAATGTATTGAATTTCACATTACAAAGGATAGGACGATGTATGGTTCTGACCAAGCAGCTTCGATAGAACATGTTGATGTATTGGTAAAGGGTATTAGACTATTAGAAAAAATGGTTGGTGATGGTGTTAAAGTGATTTATGAAGATGAAAAACCAATTGCATCGAAATTAAGGAAATATAATACAATATAATATGATTTGTCTTATTCCAGCAAGGGGTGGGTCTAAATCAATCCCACTAAAAAACATCACACTAGTTAATGGAAAGCCATTGATTTGGTGGGTATTAAATTCTGCAATGGATTCTACGATAGATGAAATTTATGTTTCAACAGATTCAGATAAAATTAAAGAGGTGGTTGAATCGTATAATTTTGATAGGGTCCAGGTAATCGATAGAAGTCCAGAAGTTTCAACAGATGAAGCTACTACTGAGTCGGTAATAAAGGAATTTTCAGATAATCATGATTTTGATGATTTAATGATTATTCAACCAACATCACCACTTCTAAAATGGCAACATATTGACGAGGCAATTGATTCGTATAAACATTACCCACACGATAGTCTTGTTTCTTTAATTAGGCAACACAACTTCAGATGGGAAATAGATGATAACTTTCATCTTAATCCTAGGTATGATTTAAACAATAGACCAAGAAGACAAGACCACGATGGTTATTTGGTTGAAAATGGTGCGTTATATATAACAAGTAAAGAAGCGTTTTTAAATAGTGGTTGTAGGGTCTCTGGTGGTATTGGGTATTACATTATGCCACCTTATACCGCTTATGAAATAGATGACCCAGAAGATATAATAATAGTAGAAGAATTACTAAGAAAATATGGATAAAAATAGAAATGGAAGAATCTACCCAAAAGGGATTCTAGAACATGGGGTAAATAAAAAGTTTAAAAAATATATTATTGATATCGATGGAACTATTTGTAATACCACTGAGGCTGGTTATGAATTTGCTAAACCACTCAAAGATAGAATTAAAAAATTTAATAAGATTTATGATAGGGGTCACTATATAACGTATTGGACTGCTAGAGGTACGACAACTGGTATTGATTGGAGAGAACTAACTGAAAAACAACTTAAAGAATGGGGTGTTAAATATCATGTGTTGAATTTAAAAAAACCAGAATATGATTTTTGGATAGATGATAAATGTGTGAACCCAGATGAATTTAGTTTTAGATTTTATAGATGAATAGTATAATAATAATAGGTAAGGGTAGTAGTGTCGGAAGATGCACTAAAGAATTTGTAGATTCACACGATGAGGTTGCAATAATAAATCATATTGTATATGGTGGATATGAACATCTAATTTCAAACCATGCAGATTACATATTTTGTAATAGAAGTGGATTTAGATATAACGAATCTATGGTTCAAAGTTTAGGTTTAAAAGAGGCAATTTTTACGGGTAAAGATAATCAAAGGTTTGATAAAAATATTTCACCAGTTAAATTCATTTATCCAAAACCAAATTTAGGTAACCATATAATAGAAGAATTTGATGTGGACCCATCTAGTGGAATGCAGGGGGTTTATTATTTAATAAATCAAAAAAAATATAATAAAATTAGTCTTGTTGGTTTTGATTTCTATGAAGTGGGTAGTACACCATACTATTTTAAGCCAGAGGAAGCCCCTAGTGATGTTAAATATCTTTGGGGTGGAAAGTGGCGTGGAAATAAAATAAATATCCCTAGTGGGCACGATACGGATAAATCAATTGAGATGTTATTAGGATTAATGGGTGATAATAAAGATATAGAATTTGAGATGATAACCAATAATTCAATACTCAAAGAAACACAATTAGAAAATTTAAAAATATGGGTAGAATAATAAAAGCAATCAAGGAAAGTATTAATCTTAAAGAAAAACTATTAACAAATGAAATGGTAGGGGATATAAGTGTTATTGTTGGTAGATGTATAACAGCACTTAAACGTGGTAATGCAATATATTGGTGTGGAAATGGTGGTTCTGCTGCCGATGCCCAACACTTGGCTGCCGAATTATCTGGTAGATTCTATTATGATAGACCACCATTACATTCTGAAGCATTACATTGTAATACATCATATTTAACTGCTGTAGCTAATGATTACACATATGATAAAATATATTCTAGATTAATTGATGGTATTGGTAAGCCTGGTGATGTATTAATTGGTATGTCAACATCTGGTAAATCCTTAAATATTATAAATGCTTTTAGTGTTGCTAAGAAAAAAGGTTTAATAATCATAGGGTTAACTGGTGAAAGTCCAGAATTACCATTTTCAATGACTACGGATGAGATAATTAAAGTCCCATCAAACGACACACCTAGAATTCAAGAATCACACATGTTAATTGGCCATATTATTTGTCAATTAATAGAAGAAGAAATATACCCAAAACCATGATATTAGTAATCTACGGAACACGCCCAGAATACCTTAAGGTAAAACCACTTATAACTGAGATGGAAAAACGTGGTATTCCACATAAGGTATTATTCACTGGACAACATAAAGATATTGCACCCACGGATAGCACGAGTTTAGTCTGTGAGATGGTAAATTATGAAGGTAATAGACTAAACTCAGTCATAAAGAATTGTCTTTCAATACCAGAAGAATACTTCGAAGGTGTAGATTATATACTAGTTCAAGGTGATACAACATCAGTACTTGGTTTAGCATTAAATGCACTCAATAGAAAAATAAAGGTTATACATCTGGAAGCTGGGCTTAGAACATATGATACAAATAATCCATACCCAGAGGAAAATAATCGTAAGATTGTTTCAACCCTTGCATCTGTTCATCTTTGTCCAACCAAGAAAAATGAAGAAAATTTAATTAGAGAATTTACCAGTGGTATAATAGAAGTTGTTGGTAATACAATACTAGACACACTTGTGGATTATAAGAAGGATTGTAGTTACGAAAATAAGGTGTTGATAACGATGCATAGGCGTGAAAACCATAATGATATGGAAGAATGGTTTAGTACTATAAATCGATTAGCTAGAGAGAACCCAAGTTATGAATTTATACTACCACTTCACCCAAACCCTAATGTTCAAAAACATAAAGACTTATTAACACATATAAATGTTGTAGACCCAATGTCACATAAGGAATTAATCCAGATACTTATTAAGTGTAAGTTGGTTATAACCGATAGTGGTGGTATTCAAGAAGAATGTTCATTCTTCAATAAGAAGTGTTTGGTTTGTAGGAAAATTACAGAAAGACCAGAGTCGGTTGGTGAGAGTAGTTTTATGGTTACTTACCCACATAATTTAGAAGGTCTATTTACAAATCACATAAATGACTTTATATTAGATATAGAATCACCATACGGTGATGGTAAAGCATCAGAAAAAATATGCAACATATTGGAAGACTTATGAGTAACTGGATTAAAAAACATTTAAGAGGAATAGCATTTGCGACTGCAAGTGTTGAAAAAGACGTTATAAAACAAACATCAGAAGAGATTAAAGCTAGTGGTGGTGTCTACCAAAGACATAATCAAGGTAGTCTTGCTGATAACTTAAAACAAGGAGAAATCACTACTGAGGTTGAAGACCTTAGATGGAGACTTTATAAAGTATTGGATGCATCAGATGGTAATATCATTAAAATAAAGGGTTACACCGATATGAATCTACCAATATATGATTATAGTGTATCACAAAATGTTAAGAACCAGCTTAAGAAAGTTAAGGTGGATGACCCAGATGATTACCCACTTGAGATGGTGGTAAAGAATGATAGTGAAACACTTGGTTGGTTAGGAATGTTAGATAATGAAGCTACGGATGTATACGACCAAAAAGAAATTATACACCACAGTGGTGTTGTTTTTAATAATGATACCGATGACTATGATGATGACGAAGAAATAGTAGTTGTTGAAGAAGCTATTGCTACCCATGGAAACCTTACAAATGATAATTATCATTCGGCCATTAAAGAAGATAAACCAATTAAGATTACAAGAGGACATAGACCTAAGTTTGAAATTGAGAAATATACTAAAAAATTAAATGTTAGAGATGCTGGTGGTAAATTTAAATTACTTGAATTTTATGTTAGTAAATATCCAGATACGTATAACAAAAAAAGTGGTTTATTTTTATCTGATATTAAAAAAACATTAATTAACCCAAAATTTTCTGGGATGCTTGAAATTGATGAAGTTAGTTTTATAACTTATAAAGTATTGGGGTCTAATGATTTTAGGGAGTTTAATTATCGAATTAAAGAGTTTAATAAGATAACTGAGTTTGATGGGTATTATATAATTAAGTTCTTAGCTGAAGTTACTGTAAATGGTGAATATTTATTAGAGAAGTATCGAATGTCCGACTTAGAGGCAAGATATGATAATAAAGAAGCTAAAAAACAGTAAATGGCAAAAAAACCAAGACTAACTACAACCCCAAAAAAAAGTACCCCAAATAACGACTCCCCATTAGCAGCTAGACATAGATTAAAGTGTAAAAACCAATCACAGAAAGCATTTGCAAATTTAATTTCAGAAAAAGAAATCATAATTGCATCTGGACCTGCTGGTGTTGGTAAATCTTATGTGGCAATTGCAAGAGCAATTGAACTACTTAGAAATAAAACAAACCCATATAAAAAAATAATCATATCCAAACCAGCGATTGAGGCTGAGGAAAAACATGGTTTCTTACCAGGTGATATGAAAGCGAAGATGGAGCCATATGTTGCATCATCTATTGATATAGTTGATAAAATCATAGGTAAGAGTAATCGTGAAAAATTAATGGAATCTGAGACACTTCAAGTAGAAGCATTGGCATTTATTAGAGGTAAGAGTATTGATAATGCGATTCTTATTATGGAAGAAGGACAAAACATGTCCCCAAATCAAATTAAAACTCTTTTAACTAGGATAGGTTCAAACTCTAAGTTTATTCTTTCTGGAGATTTAGACCAATCAGATAAATACGATTGTGTTACTAAAAGTGGGTTATATGATGCAATCCAAAGGCATAAGAATATACCAGAAATTGGATTCTTTGAATTTACGATTGATGATATTGTTAGAAACCCAATCATTGGTAAAATACTTAAGAATTATACAAGAAAACCTATTAATGTTTTGAAAAATAAAAAACATGTTTTACCTAAAGTTGTAAAATCATATATAGAAAAAGAGGAAGGTTTCCACACAAAGTTAAAAAAACGTATAAAATACTTCATTTACGGGTAATTTATTATAGAAAAACTTTACTTTAAAAGTATTGGGCTTATTTTGGTTAAATAATAATCAAGGTAAGCCCAATTTTTATGGTAATAGGTATAACACTAAATGAAGTTTTAAGAGATTTTCTAGGTCAATTGACATATACATATGAAAAATATTTCAATGAAATAGATTTAGAAGAAGAAGATGTTAAATCCATGGATTTAATAAACTACTATAAGTTCGACTCAATAGATGATATGAATAAATTTTTATATACTGAGGCGGCTTTAGAAATATTCGGTCATGCAGGTCAAAAAACAGATAACTTAATGACACGTTTCAATGAGTTTATAACAGAAGTGAGTGATGATGAAGAACACACTATTAAGATAATCTCCAGAGAAGCAGATAAAAGTATTCCAGCTACCATGTTTTTCTTATCAAAATTAGGTTGTCGTGCAACCGATATAGATTTTGTGATAAAATATGAGGATAAGTGGAACGATATAGATGTGTTGGTTACTGCAAATCCAAAAGCAATAGAATTAAAACCAAAGGGTAAAGTCTCAGTTAAAATTGATTCTTCATATAATGAAGATGTTAAATCAGATTTTAAATTTGGTTCATTAAGTGAGTTCATGGATGATGAATACGCACTTGATAATATAGAAGATAAATTAAATAAGGGTAAAACTAAAAAAAGGTTAAGTAAATGAGTTATTTAGAGGTAGGTAATAAAACATTCGTAATTGATTTTGATAAAATTGAAAATATCTTGGTGTTAGATAAGGATTACAGTGGTAAGGTAACAACGAGTAGTGAAATATCAGAAGATTTTGATAAGGGTGGTAACCTAATAGGTAAAACCGTAAAAACATATATAACACCACATAATAAGGAATATGATTCATCTAAGTATGATATATTAAGACTTATGTTTGAAGTATTATTAACAGATGATAGGGTTTATGATGACACATTAGGTTTTGATAGAGCTATGCAAGAATCACCAATATCGACTAAGATAAGTTTTAACACACTTATCGGTTATGGAATATTAAAAGAAATGTAAGATGGGGAAGAAAGTATTTTTAGGTGGAACAACAAACGACACTGATTGGCGAGATAAACTGATTAAAAAACTTAGGATTGAGTATTTCAACCCAGTTGTAGATGATTGGGATGATGCGGCACAAAAAAGAGAAATTAGAGAACGTAAAGAATGTGATTTTGTTTTATACGTAATAACACCAAAAATGATGGGTGTATATTCTATTGCAGAAGTGATAGATGATTCAAATAAGAGACCTAAAAAAACAATTTTTTGTTATCTATTAGATGATGATGGTAAAAAGTTTAATTCTCACCAAATTAAATCATTAGATATGGTTGGTGAAATGGTTAAAGAAAATGGGGGTCAATGGTTAAAATCAATAATTGAAATAAGTGAATACTTAAATGTAATAAAAAATTTTTAAATAAACATAAAATGAGTGAACAAACAAAAGTAAATAAAATTGAACAAGGAGAATTAGTATTAACAAAATTAGATAATAAAGATTTTGGATTATATTTTTTCGTATTGGATACTAAAGGTAATCCAACGGGTGGTATTGCTAATATCTATGAGCATGTTAAAGTGTTAAATGATTTAGGTTATAACGCAATTATCTTACATGAGAAAGATGATTATAAATTAAAGGGTGATGCGGATGGTATTGGTCTTGCTGATTGGTTAGGTGAAGAATATGCTGAATTACCACATCAGTCTATTGAGGCACAAGATTTAAATATTGGAACTCAAGACTTCATAATCATACCAGAAATATTTTCTAATGTTATGGACCAAGTTAAGGCATTCCCATGTAAAAAGATAGTATTTTCTCAAAGTTATGATTATTTACTTGAATTATTACCAATTGGTAGAAGATGGACAGATTATGGTTTCAATGATGTAATTACTACAACACAAAAACAAAGTGATTTTATTAAATCATTATTCCCATCAATTAACTCACATCTCGTACCAGTGGCTATTTCAGATGATTTTAAAGATTCTGATAAACCAAAGATACCTATGATTAGTATTGTTGGTAGGAATCCAGGTGATGCCGCTAAGATTGCGAAGATGTTTTATCTTCAATTCCCAATCTATAAGTGGATTACATTTAAAGAATTAAGGGGTATGCCTAAAAAAGACTTTGCTAGTGAATTGGCTAAATCTTGTTTGGCCATTTGGATTGATGATGTTGCTGGGTTTGGTACATTCCCATTAGAAGCAATTAAGTGTAATACACCAGTAATTGGTAAGATGCCTAATATGATTCCAGAGTGGATGGAACATATAAATGAAGAAGGTAAATTACAAATAAAAAATAATGGTATTTGGACAAATACACATTTAAATATACCACAATTAATTTCTGAATATCTTAAGATATGGTTAGAAGATGGAGCACCGATAGACTTGTTAGAAAACATGAAAACAACTAACAAATATACACCAGAAAAACAAAAAGAGGCTATTGAGTCTGTTTATGGTAATCTAGTTAATCTTAGAAAAGAAGAGATTAAAAAAATAATAGCAGTTGTTTCTGAGGAAACACTTAAAACAGAAAAAGTATAAATTATGGCAACTAAATTAAATGATATTAAAAACACAATTAGCGTTATTCTACCAATACATGAATTACCTAATGAAAAAAGTCTTGAATTATTTAAAAATGCATTAACTAGTGTTGCAAAACAAACGGTTTGTGTTGAAGAATTAATCATCGTATACCCAAAGGGTTCTGATGTAGCAAAGATAATTAAAGACTATGATTTTTCATTATTTGATAAATCAGAAGGAGATGATGAATATAAAACGGCAGTAGTATTATTAGAACATGATGAAAAAACTGATTTTTGTTCTCAAGTAAACTACGGGGTATCAAAAGCACCGAGTGATTGGATTAGTATCCTAGAATTTGATGATGAGTATTCATTAACTTGGTTTAAAAATGTTAACACATATATTGAAGCACATGGTGATGTTGAAATATTTTTACCAATTGTTGTTGATACAAATGAAGCAGGACAATTTATAGGGTTAACTAACGAAGCTAGTTGGGCAAATAGTTTTTCAGATGAATTAGGATTCTTAGATAATGGAGCATTATTAACATACCAAAACTTTAACATAGATGGTGTTGTTATGAAAAAAGAATTATTTGAAACCTTCGGTGGTTTTAAGAGTAATATTAAATTAACATTCATATATGAATTCTTATTAAGAATGACATTTAAAGATGTTAGAACTATGATAATTCCAAGGTTCGGTTATAAACACATGAACCAAAGAGTTGGTTCTTTATTTAGTGGTTATAAAGATGAGATGACACCAGTAGAAAGTAATTGGTGGTTAGCACAAGCAAAAAAAGAATATTATTTTAAAACCGAAAGAGATATAACATACGAAGAAATTACAGATTAATGGCTGAGAAAAGAGGTAGAAAACCAAAAGGTAAACAGTATTTTGGTCAACCAGAAGAAGCCGCAGTAGTTGAATTTCTCTCGTTGGGTGGGTTAGAACCACATCCAGATTTTCCAAATGATGTAAATAAACGAATTTGGGTAGGAACGATAGAAGAGGAAGTACAAAGAAATATGATTTATAATAAATGGCTTAGAGCACCATTTAATAAGATGATTGAATCAATCATTAGAAAATATGGGTTATATAGAAAGGGTGTCTCGTTTGAAAATCTTCATTCAGATACTTTGTCTTTTTTGATTGTAAAGGCTGAGAAGTTTAAACCCGAAAAGGGTAAAAAAGCTTATTCATATTACGGAACAATATGTAAACATTATATCATGGGTTTATTAATCAATGATACTAAATTATTAAAAAAATTATATTCTTATGAAGACTTCTCAACAACAATAGAAGAACAAGAAGAATATTCATACGTTATTGATAGTCAAGATTTTAGTTTTAAAATTTTCATTCAAAAACTAATTGATGGTGTTCAACAAGAGTTGGATGATGCCGATGCTGGTTTAAAAAAGAAGTTATCGGAAAATGAAAGGAAAGTTGGTTTTTCTTTGATTGATATTCTTAGTAACTGGGAGATAATACTTGATGATATGAATGGTGGTACTAAGTTTAATAAAAACACGGTACTAGAAAGTATGCGAAGGTATACAAATCTTACTACCAAAGACATTAGGTTAAGTATGAAAAGGTTTAAGGATTTATATGCATTGATTAAAACTGATGGTTTAGAACATGGTTTATATGATGAATTTGATGAAAACCAATAAATGTGATATTTATTAATAAATAACAACTATTTAAATATTAATATTGTGCCTAGAAAAAGAAAACAAAAGATAACAACCAATAGTGTCAGTAGCCTACAAGGACTTCTACAAGAAGTTTACGATGACGCTTGTACCCAAATTAATCATAATCAAAAAACGATTAATGAACTTACTAATACAGCAGAACCAGAAGATGTTGATGACCTTACTAAAATAGCTAAAGAAAAGACTAATGCCCATAAGATGAAAGACTCGGCAATTAAGATTAAATTAGAAGTAGCAAAGGTTCAAAATGATATCATTAAACATAATGGTAACACTAAAGCAGTGGTTAATGAGATGAGTGATGGTAAGGTTGGTGAAAATGATTTTGATGCTATTAGAAAAATGATAGAAGAAGGTGGAAATAACAAAGACGTAGACTAAAAGCTCATGAGCATTATAGACCAAAAAAAACAAATATTTAACGATATAGGTGCTATAAACGTTCTTAATGAAAATTTTCCAGAACTACCTAGCTTCAACTCTATACCATCGATTAATAATGATACCAATAGTACTAAATTTTTATTAGACTTAACTAGTTCATTAGTTGGTGCTGGAGCATTTATACCACATTTGATTGAAATAATCACATACGCATTACCAGATATTAATAACGCAGTTAAGGATACTATTAAAGCAGAACTAAAAGAAATGGTATCATGTAGTGTGAACCCTAGTATACCAGATTGGGTACAAAATGGTGGAGATGGAATAAATATTGGTATTGATAGTATTGATTTCTTCAACAAACTTAAGGTAGACCCGTTAACTGATTCTGGTAGCCTTTTATATACAGATATAACAACATCAACGGGTAGTGGTGACTTCACCACAAACCTACATAATGTATTACAAACACCAGAAGTACCTAGTGCTTGGGGTGGTGTTAATACTGGTTCAGACATGCTTCAAATTCAATTTGATGAAGTTACTGGTTCTGGATTACCTAATAACATGTTAAACTTCAAAACTACTAGTGGTTTTAGTGATTTAAAATTACCAGAATTCAATAATTCACTTATTGATAGTCTGGGTATCTTTGGAGCACCAACAGCATTAGATTCTTCAGTATTATTAAATGCACTTATGGATTCATTATATGGAACAATTAGTTCTAGTCTTGATGTAAATAAAACTACTAGTCAATTAAGAAAGGAAGAAGAGATTAGAGAAGTAATAAATTGTTTTGTAGAATCTGAAAATGATGTTATTGATGATAGTTTTTTCACATTTAGTAATGCTACAATTAAAAAGATTGATGAAAATGTTAAAAATAGAAAAAATGGAATTAGAAAATTAAAAACTTGTGGTGATTTAAGTGTTTCTATAACCCAAGAACAATTACTAGAAAATCAAGAGATTCTTAGTGGTGTTTCTACTAAAGAAGAAGAATATCATGCGGTTTCACAAGTATTAGAAAACCTTTCAAATATTCAAGGTGGTTTTTCACCAAATCAACAAGATACTAGTACAGTTAAAAATGATTTCTTTAGTGAGATATTAAAAAACTTAACAACTGTAATAATAACAAGTACTATCAGCCCAGGTTTCGTCACACTATTTTCAATTAATAATCAAATAATTAGTGGTCAAGATGTAAATCATGATGGTGCATTAGAATTCTTAAAAAAAAATAAAAATTTAATAAAGAGTGTAACTAAGATAATTAGTGGGGTCATAATTGCTGGCTTATTAGCATTAGCATTAAAACACCTAACTAAAAAATTAGCAGAAAAAAAAGCAGGAGATAATATTGAAAAAGCTAAAAATAGAATAGATATAATAAAGAGTTATTCTCCAGCAAACGCTGTTGGTGAACAAATGGAAAAACTTAAAACTGGTATAGCATAATGGGGTGTAATCAACAAGAAAAAGAGAAAAGTAATTTTGAAGATGATTCATCATCAATGTCAAATATATTAAATATGATTCGTAGTGTCTTTAATTCTAATATATCATCAGTACAATCTGTACCACCACCATTATTATTAATTGGTAAGAATTTAAGACCTGGTATGAGTGCTAGAAACTTAACTGGGAGAATCCTATCTAGAATGGAGTCGGATTCAAATATACCATCTAGTGATATATTTTTGGATGGTACAAATAACGAAGCAAAAAAAGTTAGAGTTATGAGTGAAGAAATCGTTAAGATGGTTCAGACAGAAGCTAAGGTTGATATAGTAGTTGACCCAGGTTCGATTCAAGTACTTTCAACTGGTTCGGCAGGTCCGATTCCAGTGGTGGTGCAAGGCTCTAATATAAATCTAGTCAGTGGTGGTGGTGGCGTACAATAATGTTATGATAAAATTCGAAGATAAAACAAATAATGAGATTCTAACTAGGATTAAACAACTAGAGCTTGATTATGTTGTACAAAAACAACGTATTGTTGCGGAATGGGATAAACTCATAGAAATGGAAGAAGAAGCCGCAGAAGCTGCACAAATAATAAATAAAAGATTAAAAAATAACGGATAATGTCGGGAGCAAAATATAGTTTCGGTAAAAAGAATATTTTTGATACATCTAAACCATTTAAAAACATACAAATGGGTATAGTTGTTTCTGTGGGTAAAATTAGTGTAAATAGCGACACTAAAAAGAATAGAAATCAAGATACTAGATTCAATGCCGACACACATGCAATTAGATGTAGAATAATTGGTGCTAAATATGATAATAATGTGTTGGATGAAGATTTGGCTAATTGTTTTCCAGTATTACCTAAGCATTTAAATCTTGTACCAAAGGTTGATGAAGTTGTTTTAGTAGTAACACTAGGTGAAGATGAGAAACAATCAGATAGATTCTATGTTGGTCCAATCATTTCATCCCTTACTAAGCTTAATTTTGATAGTGTTAATACTACTGCGATGTCTAACTTTAGTGTGGGTATATCCAGTCCACCAGCAGAAATAGATAAAATTACTACAGCAAACGGTATATATGATAACCCACAAAATGTAATAATTGAAGGGCGTAGTAATACGGATATAATCCAACGAGATAATGAAGTATTGATTAGGTCTGGTAAGTTTGTGATGGATAAACCATTAGTATTTAATAAAACCAATCCAGCGTATATCCAATTAAAATTCAATCAAACCATTACTGATAATAATGGTCAACCTAAAAAAATATCGGTTAGTAATATTGTTGCTAATAAGATTAACCTTATAACATATGATGATGGGTCACCACAATTTAAGGGTATTACTAGTGTTAATAGGGATACTAAAGTCGCAGAATATATCAATGACGAAGTTCTTGATGATATACTCGCTAATGCACATCCTTTACCATTTGGTGATACACTTGTAGAATACTTAAAATTACTTAGAAGAGCTGTGGCTGGTCATGTACATAATGGAAGTGGTAATAAACCAACTGATAGAACTGATACTGGGACATTACCATTATCAGAGTTTATTACTAAAGCCGAAAAATTAGAAAAAGAAATGCTTAGTAAGAATATTAAGATTAACTAAAAGTTTTTAATATTTATTAATAAAAGAAGATGGTAATAAGAACATATTTTGATAGAAATAATACACTAATACGTAACAGTAATGTAAATGTGGGGTTAAACCCTATTACCGAGTTATACTACGGTGGTAATGGGTCTAGTCCAAATTATACTAGATTTATATTTCAATTCGATGAAACTAGACTTAAGGGGTTATATGACGATAAAACATTCGCAGATTTAACTAAATTAACACATACACTTAGAATGACCAATACTGGTGCATTTGATGGTAACTTATTAGGTAATGAAACTTGTGATGGTAAAGATAGAGCATGTTCATTTGACCTTATGGTATTTCCAATAACACAAGATTGGGATGAAGGTGTAGGTTATGATTATTGTGGTTCATCAATTAGTGTTGGTGACGCATCTACATCTACCAATCCATCTAATTGGAGTGAAGCTAAGACAAATACATCTTGGTCTGGAGCTAGTGGTGTTTTTTCTGGTACAAATATAACTACTATTGCCACACAACACTTCGAACAAGGTAATGAAAATATTGAAATAGATATTACAGATGTGGTTAATGATTATTTAACTGGTGCAACCAACAATGGTTTGGGTATTGCATTTGAAAACACATATGAGTTATCAACACCAGATAATAGTCAATATGTTGGATTCTTTACTAGACACACTCAAACATTTTACGAACCATTTGTTGAAACAATTTATAGTGAAACAATAAATGATGATAGAAACGATTTTTATTTAGATAAAACCAATAAAATTTATTTATATTCTAATCTTGGTGGTAATCCGACTAACTTAGATACACTCCCAGGTGTAGTGGTGAAAGATAATGCCGATACTATAATATCTGCATACACACCAAGTGATATAACACAAGTGGGTAAGGGTGTATATTGTATTGATTTAAATATACCAACCACTACCGATTATATCGATTGTACTCAATTCACAGATACATGGACTGGAATAACCATTAATGGTATTTCAAGACCAGATGTTGAATTAGATATCATCGTTAAGAGTGCTAATGGGTATTTCAACATAGGGGATGATGATTTCTTACCTAAAAAGGTTGGAATTAGCATCGCTGGGTTAAAGCATCAAGAAAACATCCTTAGAGGCGATATAAGGAAGGTTATCGTCTTGGCGAACATTCCATATACCGTAAACCAGAAACAAGCAGTAGATAGCCTTAAATACCGTCTATATGTTAAAGAAGGTGTTAATGAATACACCGTAATCGATTTTCAAGACGTAGAGATGGCAAATAACTATAATTATTTCTTATTGGACACCCAAAGTCTTGTACCTGGAACATATTATTTAGATGTTAAGGTTGAGTCTAATTTAGAGGTAACAACACTTAAAGAAATAACTAATTTCGATATCGTTAGTCAATCTGACTTAAGAATATCACAATAAAAAGTTTTATATGAGTAAAAAAAGCAAATTAATCGAGCAAGCCAATAAGAGATTATTAAACGAAGATTTACCACCAACAATTCATTTCAGTGAACATGAGGTGTTAAATATGATGTGTGAATTAATCGATTATAATATGAGTGGTAAAGAAGAAATGCCAGAAAAATTAGTAAAGGTATTTCAAGAGGGTTTAAAATCTAAAGGTAGAAGTTTAGAAACACCAAACACACCACCTGGTGCTATGATGTAATAATAATTAAATTAACAAAAAAAAACGTATGTGTGATTGCGAAAATTGTAAATGTATAAATGAATGTTATTTAACTTGCCCATGTAACGGTAAACAGTGTATAACAGAACGATGTAATAGTGAGTGTTGTACCCAATGTACTTGTACTTGTCATGTTGCAGAATTAGGAAACTAAATAAATTAATTTAAAACGCTTGACTATTTTAATAAAGTTACGTATATTTATATATAACGTTAACCCGTTGTGTTGGTGTTGAGTCAATAATTGGCTTTTGAACTTTCTCGGAAGTGAAAATATCTGCACATTAATAAACAAATATTAAAAAAGTTAATTATGAGAACAACAAGCATTGGTATGCCTACCGCAAATATTGCCATAAACAAAAGTAGGATTAAATTATATAATAAGGATGAAAGCCCAACTTATTATCTTAAAAAGGGTCAAGAGTTCCAGATTGAAATCTTCAATCCAACAAAAGGGAATATATTAGCAAAAATCTATTTAAATTCAAAGAGTATTTCACAAGGTGGTTTAGTTTTACGACCTGGTGAACGTGTATTCTTGGATAGATATGTAGATGTTGCAAGAAAATTCAAATTTGAAACCTATGAGGTTAATAATTCTGAAGAAGTTAGAAAAGCCATTGAAGATAATGGTGATTTTAAAGTCGAATTCTATAATGAAAGAGTATATTGTAATCCACCAAAGATAACTTGGGTAGCCCCAACATATGATTGGTATACATATACAACACCAATTACCTATAATTCTGGTACTGGTATTGTTGGAACATGCAACACAAGCGTTTATAATACCACAACACTTGGTAATGATACAGCAAACTGGACGGGTTCTGGTAGTTTAAGTTCTGCATCTAGTACGTTTACAACAACTGGTGGTGTTGGTGGAGAAGTAACGATGGATTCATTTGATGTTTCGGACACACTTAGAAGTGCTGCTTCTATGGATTTTGCACCACCAATTCCAAAAGAAAGAAGAACACGGTTGCGTGGGGCTTTAAAGTCTAAGAAATCTAAATCTATTGAAACTGGAACTGTTGAAAAGGGGTCATACTCTAGTCAAAAGTTTAATACAGTTGTAAAAGATTGGGAAACTTGGCCATTTCAAACTGTCCAATATAAACTATTACCAATATCACAAAAGGTTAATACCGTTGGTGATATATCTGTAAAAAGATACTGTACCGAATGTGGTGCTAAAACAAAAAGCTCATTTAAATTTTGCCCAACATGTGGCAATAGAGCATAAATAATAAAAACGGGTTAACTAATTAAAGGGAATATTTGCATATTCCCTTTTTTTTGTCTATATTTGTCATATGGAAAATTATGGAGATAAAGAACTAACAAAAGAAGAACTTAAAAATCTTCGTTGGACACGATATAAAATCATTGTACCAACAGAACAAGATAAAAAGGATTTAGAAGAAGCGTTTGAGCATATTCATTATTCTGATATCGATACTAACCATGTCCCAGTTAATCAATTAGCACATGAATACTTAACTGAAGAAGTAACTGGTGACCCTAAGACTAAAAATAACATCATAGTTGATAAAGAACTATATAATAAATTAAAATGATGGGAGATAAAAAACAATGTATTCACTCATACTCTAAGAGTATGAATGAGCCGAGACCAAGATTATGTATTCATTGTAAAGAACCAGAAATATGTCTAGCATGTTTAGGTAATGATTCAATACATATGTGTGGTAAAGAAAGGGTTCAAAAGTTTAAACTTAAAAAAGGACCCGTTGATTTAGCTTACTTTAAAGAGTATGTTGAATCATACCAAAAGGGGAATTATATGAATGATAAAAATACCTTCATTAAAGATATAATATATGGTATTGGTTTAGCCGTTAGTGTAGATGATGAGTATAAGATGGCAGATGGGTATAATTTATTCCTTAAATATTTAGCAAAAGAAATAATATAATATGTTAGATAAAGCTTTTGTACAACAACAATGGGGACAATGGTTAAACGATAACTGTTATTCATCTTGGTATGGATTTAGTAGAATGGGTTTTAATGTAAAACCTTTTGAAATGAAAGATATTGAGACTATGGGTCTAACTAAAGAAACCATAGTACATGGTGGGATAAAGAGTGTTAGACAATGTTTTGACATTCTTGGAGTAGAACAACCACCAATACATAATCCACAAGATTATCTTAAGGATTACTGCAACAGAGATTTCCACCTATCAACTATAGGTGAGATTAACACTACCTATGGTCCTTACCCAATTTTCATTAAACCATTAACAAACCATAAGTTATTTACTGGTTTTGTGATTAAAAATGAAATGGATAAGGGTAGATTATACGGTTTAGAACCAAGAACAGACTTATTAGTTTCTTCTTATGTTGAAATGGTATCTGAATATAGATGTTTTATACATAGAGGTAAATTAGTTGGTAGTAAGAACTACACTGGTGACTTTACCAAAAATATAGATTACAATATAGTTAATCAAGCAATTAAAGATTATAAAGACCAACCAATAGGTTATTCATTAGATTTTGCAGTAACCGATAAGGGTGAAACAATGTTGATTGAAATAAATGATGGTTTTGCTTTAGGGGCATATGGATTAAACCCAATCACATATTGTAAGATAATAATGGATAGATGGAATCAAATAGTAAACAACAACATATGGATTTAAGTAAATTATTAAAAGGGAAGATGGTAAAAATAATGACCGATGCTTTGGTTGAGGTTGAACTTGAAATAGAAAGTGTTAATGAGCAAAAACATTCTAGAGATTTAGAACCATCTACACAAGCCAACGACTGGTGGCCTGCCTCAGAAGATTGGTCAACATTTAATGTGAGATTTGTAAACGGATATGTTAAAACATATAGTAGTTTATCTCAAATAAAATTAGTAGAAGATGAAAGCTAGACATATTCAGAAATTTAGAGACCGATTAACCAATGAAAAATGGTTAGCCAGAAAATACCGAGAGTTATTAGATAAAACTCGTTATTGGAATGACTTCGAAAGATTTGAATGTTCTAGTTTTTTCAGAGGATATGAATTAGCAGAACATAATCAAGAAGTATATAACAAGGGTTATAAAAAAACATTAGCAAGACTTAAATATATAAAAACAAGATATGATATTACCAATACAGATACACGGGAGTAACGTACTACGTGAAATAGCCGAAGAGGTTGACATAAAGAATCGACCAGAAGTTGATGAATTCGTGGATGATTTAATAGAAACCCTTAGAACTACTAAGACTGGGGTTGGAATTGCTGCACCACAAGTGGGTAAACCAATACGATTATTCATTCTTTGGGCAGATAGACACTTAGGTAAAGAACCACAAGTATTCATTAATCCAGAGATTGTAACATTTAAGGGTTCAAAAAAAATGGGTCAAGAAGGATGTTTATCAGTCCCAGGTGTATATGCAAGGGTTGAAAGATTTCAAAAGGTTAGGATTAAATACTTAGATAAGGATTGGCAACCACAAGAGAAACTAATTAAAGGTTTTGAATCAGTAGTTATCCAACATGAATATGACCATTTAAATGGTTTGGAATTCTTTGACCATTTGAGTTCAAAAGAATTTGAAAAAATTAAACGAAAGTTAGATGAACTAGAAGATGGGAATATCCCAAAACTAGAATATGAATACGCATTAGAATAATGAGACCAATACACGAAAGATTACAAGAATATTTTGATTCTACATCTGATGAACAAATTCATAAGGATTGGGAATCCACATCTGCTTGGGATGAAGTTGGTTCACCAATACTCTACCAACCCACATTAACTGCAATACAAATTATTAATAAGTATAAGTCACTTAAATTGGGTCTTAAACATATTGTTAAGACTAATGAAGCTAATTATGCACCATACCATAATATTGGTCACCTATTAACAGTGATGAAGCATTGTTATTATGCTTTAGAATATATGGACATGCTTGACGATGATAAAGCCGAAGCATTACTTTTGGCTGCATTATTTCACGATTATCAACATACTCAAGGTGAGTTATCAGATAATATTAATGTAATTAGAAGTTGGAGAGGGCTTAAACACTTTTTAATTAACCTTCACCCACTAGGGGCAGAACCTTTAGGTGTATATGATAGATATTATGATTTTATGCGTAGATTAATATATTCTACCGAATATCCACATGTGATAAAAAATGAAGACTTAACAACCTACCAAGCCATTCTTAGGGATGCAGATATGTGTCCAACATTTGAATATGATTGGTTTAAGAATTGTGTATTTGGAATATCCAAAGAATGGGATTTAGACACTATAGAATTTGTATCTCAATCCAAAGGGTTTGTTAAGGGTATGAATATGATTACACCTTACGGTAAGATGGTTTATAAGACTCAAATAGACGCTTTAATAAGTGATTACGAACTATATGAAGAAATACTACAATGAAAGAAAGTTTAGATGATGCAAACATATTAGAATGGTATACTAAAGGGTTTAATGATGAATTAGTGGGGATGTCCATTACTATGCCGAAACAAGAACTATTAATTAGGGCTTATACGGTTGGTGCAATTGACGCTATTGTTGGTGATGATATTAGGAAAGTAGATTATCAAACTGATGAAGAACTACTTAAGATTATTAAGAAGGAGTATTAGTATATACCTTAGCTAGAACTGTATCACTACCTCTTAGGATTTCCATAGCTATCCTATGGTGTCCATCAAGTACATAATAAAATTGTTGGTCTTTGATTAGTTCTGCACCAGTATTTTCACCTCTATCCTCTACATCCTTTAAGTTATGGATGTTTACATTTTTTTGTGTTGGGATAATCATCTTCACATCAACCCTTTCTTTTTTAAATGCGTTAGTACCAATATGTGGTTGTGCTTCTTTACCAATATTATGGTAATGTTCAACACCTGGGACATTATGAAAAAATATTTTATCAGTAGGTATCTTTGGTAAGGTACTTCGATTCTGATTTTTCAATACCTTTAACATCTTCTTATCACCTTCCAATAGGATTGATTTATATATTTCAGATAACTTCATATTAATGTCTTGCTCTAACTTGACCCAATTTTATTATATCTGTTCTTAAATCTTGTTTGATTGCACTATCTTTAGCAGTGGCTAAATGTGTTTTATCACAATCAAAATCATCGATATGGTATTTATCCATAAGTATTACGGGTACAAATTTATTAGTATACTTATTGAAATAATAACGTTGTTGACCTTGGTGGTCAGAAGTTGTAAGCCCAAGTATTTGGTCATCATCTAAACCAAAACCACTACTCCACCTCTCTATTAAAACTTTATTCAGAGTCTCTTTAATTATATTCTTCATATTAATAAATATCAGTTAAAAGTAAAAAAAAACGTTATATATTTGCATATTAAATATATTCGTCTTATATTTGCACCATAAATATATAAATAAAATAATTTAATTATGTGTAAAAATGTGGAACAAGAATATATTGACACTACCCCAAGGGTAAAAATTTTATCAACCTTACGAAGTTCTGGTTATAATAACTATACTGCAATAGCCGATATCGTAGATAACTCATTAGATAGTAATGTTGGTAGTAAAAAAGTTAATATTATAATCACCGAAGATTCAGAAAAAAAGAGTTATGAATCTATAATGATTTGTGATGATGGGTGTGGAATGGATAAATCCACTTTAAAAGAAGCTTTAAAATTAGGGGCTGAGACTGGTAAAAAACTAAAAGATGATTTAGGTGCATATGGTACTGGTTTAAAAGCTGCTGGTATTGCGATTGGAACTAAATTCATAGTTCAAACTAAATCAGAAAATGGTAAATTTTGGATAGTTGAGTATGACTTAGAAAATATTATTGATTTTAAAGTACCTATCAATGAGGGTACTATAAAGGAATATAGAGAATTTAAAAAACTCACAAAATCAAAAACTGGTACAATAGTTACTCTTTTAAACTTTGATAGAGTTTCAAACCATGATTTACAACAATTTAAAACTAAATTAAATAAAGATTTTGGCATATTCTATAAGAATTTTATAGAAAGTAAAAAAGTGAAGATTTATATCAACAATAAATTGGTTGTACCAATTGACCCAATGTATAGAAAAGAACCATTCTCAAAAATGTTATCAGATAAAAATGAAATGTTTAAGTTTGGTGGAAAAGATTTTGTATTCAATACTTATCTTTTAAATAAGATTGATAAAACTGATAATAAAAAATTAATATTACCCAGAAATTATAGAAATAATGGTTTATACATTTATAGAAATGGTAGACTTGTTGGGGCTGGATTAGATTTAGGTATTTTAAATATGACTGGTGATGGGCATTTAAATGGTTTAAGAATAGAATTATTTGTTGATGGTGAGGCAGATGAATTATTTGCTTCAACATTTATGAAAATGATACATGAAAAAGATAAAGATGAAATCAACCAAATATTTAAAAATAAGGCTAGGAGAGCCTTTCAACCATATATAAAAATGGTTAGAGAAGCTGAGGAAGCTAGATATGCTGGGACTGATGTAAGTGAAGACATTGTAAATCAGTTTAAAGCGTTCACAAACAATATGAATGGTAATCCATTGATGGAAGAGTTTCAAGTTATGGAAGAAAGAGCTAAAGGTGTTGAAACTAGAGGAACTAAAAAAAGTGGTATTGATGCTAAGAAAGACCCTTCTAAGGCGACTGGTAGAAAGAATGCATTTTCACCACGAAAAAAACGAGGTGGGTTTTCTGATTGGGAATTTATTAACTTAGGTGAAAGAGGTAATTTATTTAATGTTTCTAAAGAAAAGGGTAAGTATGTTGTACATATGAATAAAGACCATGTATTTTGGAAAGAATTTTTATCTAAAAGTAATAATAATACACAATCCATAATATCTATGTTTTTTGTTGCAATGGCAGTATCATTAGATTCAATAGGTTATTATGATGAAACTGAGAAAGAACTTTTATTACAAGAATATCTTTTAGAGACTAGTATAAATCTTAGGAAATTAATAGTTGGGGGATAAACCCAAAAAGTTTTAAACATAAAAAAAGGTTCTGATAAATCAGAACCTTTAGTTTTATATATAAAATAATTTCTTATCTTAATTCATTCGGGTTGAACGTTACTACACCATCAACTCTAACATGTCCGTAGAAACGGTTGTTCACAACTTTCTTCGCATAACGAGTCATGATACCTTTCACTGGAGCAAAGTTGAACGGGTTGAACATAGTAGGCGTAAGTTGCATTGGCACGTATGGTGCGTAAATGTAACCAGTGTCTAACAATGATTTACCTTTATGTCCAACAATGATTGAATATGCTGGAGAATAAGGGTCACGATACACTTGGTAACGACCACTTAATGAACCAACTCTTTCAATACCCATGTTGTATTGGTCTTGCTCTGGACTTGCATCACTTACGTGGAAGTACTCAAGGTCATCAAAGATTGCAGAAATTTCCGAAGAAACAACTATAAAGTTTGCACCACCTCTTAGAGTAGACTTATGAATTTGTGCAGATAATTGGTTAACTTTAGTAATTAAAGTTTGATTCCAATCCTTTTGCGTATAAGGACTTGCAGCACTTGAAGCTTTTCTCCAACCGTTGTAATCCCATCTTAATGTCCAAGCCGCAGCTTTTCTAATATCTCTAAGTATTTCCCTATCGATTTCAGCAGCTACTTGCTCAGAAAGCATAGCAGTTAATTCCGCCTCAGCATCAATATTATGGAAAGCACTAACATCTTGAGCAAGCTCAGGTGACCAAGTAGCTCTCAATTTTCTTTCTTCAACAGATACAACAACTTCTTCTAAGTTGAAAGATACTTCTCCCAATTCAGTTTCAAGTTCTAAAGACGCATATTGTGTCCAAGATACATCGAAATCTGCAGCAGTAATAGCCGAGAATACAGAAGTAGCACCAGAAGCGATACCTACATAACCGTCATAAGTTGTAGTTGTAACAGCAGGGTGAGTTAAATCCATTTCTAGATATAAATCTCCAGCAGAATCACAAATGTCGTCATAAGCAACAATACCTTTTCCGTATTTTTGCGTTACAAGTCTAAAAGGAATTTCTGCAGCATCAGCATAAACAACTTCAGCATCTTGGTCAACAAGACTTTCACCAGCACCATTAGTAACTTTTAAAGAAGCAAGGAATGATTCAGTATCCATTTCGTTTCCGTCTGGACCAGTTAATCTACCTTTATCTCTATTAGCACCAAATCCAGATACTTTAAGGATAGCACTCCTAAGAGAACCATCTGTAGCAGTTGGAAGTGAACTTAATGTAGCACCAGATGCAAATGCACCACCAGCGTTAAGCGTTTGTAACGCAACGGTTGGGTTAGACATTATTGTTACAGTACCTTTAGATGCATCAAATAATCCATCATTGTAATATAAATCATATAATGACTTAGCTTTGTATGCAGTCGCAGCACAATTTCCAGATACATCAACACAATCTGGTAAGTGGTCAGCCGCCAACGAAGTATGTGCAGAATATTGTGCACCATCTACGTAAGGGTCTCCCGCAGCACCAGCCGCGTTAACTCTATTAGAGGTTTGTGGTACAAAGAAGAATAATTTACCAATTGGCATATTCATTGCTTGTACAGATACGATATCATTAGCTAAAAGTTTAGAGAATACTCTCCTTACTATTGGAAATACAACTGTTTCAAATGAACCAGATGATGTAGCGTTAGTTGTTTCAGTTAAAAGCGTTGAAGCTTGGTTCTCAAACAATTGAGCAACATTTTCCTTAACGTGGCCTTGAAGACCATCTAAGAATCCTAAAGATTCCCATTTTGCTTGAGTAAGTCTACGAACCTCTTTCATGTGATTCAATCCGATGTTACCAACTTGCCCAGAATTTAATAAATGTGACATAATTTTTATGTTTTAATTTTTATTTGTTTATTATTATATATTATCGATTCTCAGTTCTTTTGATTAAATCCATAATTCTCGAAGATTCTTTATCCATATATGCAGTTGCTTCGTTAAGATGCGATTTGCTGGTTGATTCTTCTTTATTCAATTTGTTCAATACTACTTCGTTAATTGGTTTTCTTGAACCCAATTGACTATTAATAGTCTTGTAAAGTTTTTTCGATTCTAACATAGTGTTAACTTCATTATCAAATCTTTCGAAAATTACTTCCTTCTCTGTTCTAGTAGTTGAATGTTCCATAAATAACTTAGTTACGTAAGTTAAGTTAGTATTGAACACTACTGTCTCGGCTAACATTGTTCTGAATTTATTATTGGAATCTTTGTATTGCCCAATCTTGCTTTTTAATTCATTAGCCTCTTTTAATAGGTTATTATATTTCTTGTTACTCTCACTCATATTAGGAGCAGTAACGTTAGGAGCTTTAACCTTGTTGGCTTTTCCACCAGCACCTTGTATTGTTGTTTTGTTGGTTGTAACATTATGTCCTTTACCAACTTGTATTTTTTCTTCGATTGCTTCTTCTTCTTCAGTAATTTCTTCTTCAGTAATTTCATCTTCTTCTGCCATAACCATTTGTCCTTCGCCTTTAGCGTGACCTACAGCATCATCATCGAATCCACCTTTTAAGTTATCACCAGTAATTTCTTTATCTGCATCTGCTTTTGTTCCTTCAATATCACCAGTTTCTATATCACCAGTCATACTTGTTCCAACATCACTTGTAGAAGTTCTTGGATTACCACTTGCAGTAGCACCAATCTTAGTAGCTTTATTTAGCTTAGGGTCAGAAAGTTCATTTTCATCAAGTGCGATTTCATACATAACATCATGTTTTTCATCTTCTCCTGGTAAGTCTTCAGATGAAGTATATTCTTCTTCTTCTTCACCACCAGCTTCTAATCCACCTAATTCTTCTCCACCTAGTTCTTCACCACCTAATTCATCACCACCGATATCTGCACCTAATTCTTCTCCACCGAATTCATCACCTGCAACTTCATCACCGAATTCATCACCACCTAATTCTTCACCAGCGAATTCTTCTCCACCACCTTCTTCAGTTTTGATAACAAACTCACCTGGTTCATTTACTGTTAATTTAACATCTCCAGTTACGTCATCAACGACAACTTCGATTTCATCATCACCAGTTAATTTTTTATATACTGCTATAACCTCATCATCGGTTGCAGTTGTCATGTCGTATTCTTGTTCGTCTCCAAACTCATCTCCACCACCTTCGTAATCACCTTCAAGGTCATCACCACCGATTTCTGGAGCAGCAACACCCACTTCTGGGGTAGCAACATCGACATCAACAGCATCATCACTTGGAATGTCATCACCAAATCCACCTTCTGGAGCATCTGGAGTTTCTTCACCATCTAAATCTAATTCTTCTGTATCATCAACATCTTCTTCTACATAACCTTCTTCTAAAGATTCTTTCACTATACCATCAATTTCTTCTCTAGCTACGCTACGAAGTATTTCTTTGGTATTGGCATTTAGGGCTTCTTGGATTTTTTTCGCATCCAACAAAGTTTGTTCTAAAATTGATTTTTCTTCTTTTGCCATTTTTCTATTTGTATTAATTTTTAAATGTTAATTATATGCATGAATAATTCACGCATTTGTTAATAAATATGTATTTTTTACACAAAAAACACATTTTGATAAAATTTTAGTTCAATAAAAATTTATTTATTTTAGTAATTAGTAAATTTTCATTTTTTTCTTTGGATTCCGTGAAAGGTTTTGCTTGCTCTTTATGTTTAAACATCCAAGACCCAGGAGTACTTGGGGATGTCACTACATCCCAACAAATGATTTCAAAATCATCTTGTACGATGTGGTCACCATTAATTTCAGTAAGTGAACCTACACCTCTAGATGATACACCAATCATTATTCTATTTCTTAATAGGTTAGCAACTTCATCACCCTTAGTAGATACAATACCATACTTAATGTAACCAGGAGACATAAGAATTTCCATAGTTCCCATTAGTGTTTTTCCTTCCCACCATACCTTAGTTATGTTATGTGATATTCTATCTCCAGCAATTATTGAAGATTCTGGATGGTCTAACTCACCAACTGCTCTACGTTGATTAATTAACTCTTGGTATCTATTTACCTCACGTTCTAATATTTCTTTTGGGTAGATTCTTCCGTTTCTGTTCTTAACACCCCACTTTTGTAATACCACATAAACCACAAGAGGGTCTGGCATTATCATAGTACTAGTATCTCCTATCTTAGCGATTTCATTTACGAATTCTTGATTCCTTTTATCATCTGGTGAAATAAACCCAGCATCTTGCTCTATTAGGAAACCAAAACCCGTTGTACCAGGTTTAAGTATTTTTACGTCTGCATCTAACATATGTTCTTTTTTATACTTATAAATATAAGTTAAGACGTAAAAAAACCTAGAGTTGTCTAGGTTTTATTTGTTTCTGGTAAATTTGAAGTGATTTGATTTATTAAAGACTTCCTCTAAGACTACTTCAATGATATCATTTAGTGATTCTTGAATGAGAGTATTTTGCATCTTATAATCATTTTTTTGGAAAAGAGTTACCTCACAATTCATATAACTTTTTCTACCAAACCTAATTCCAGATTCTCGCATGTCAAAATCTACAATCATCTTATTTGTATGGAATAATGATTCATCAACGTTTAAAAATAATTGATTCTTAACCTTTTTAGTGATAGAATTTATTACTGATTGATAATCACCAATATTTTCGTTTAATGGTGATGCCCAACCAGATATATTTATATACATCGATTTTGGGTTCTTATTATCAACAGTACCAAATACTACATTAAGATTATTATACTTTTCGATTATTAACTTTTTTCCGTTTTTAGCTATCATAGATTATGCGTTGTTCAATTATTATGGTTGTTCATGTAACATGAACATACTATAATATAAGGGCTAATCTATAAAAGTCAAATTTATTATTTGTAGTATATGGCAATGATAATACCAAAACCTATTTGGACTATCGCCCATACAGTTGTTGCAACAGTTTTAAATGTCATTAATGAGTCAACATCTTCTTTGATTTGCTTAAGTGTAGTAGGAGCACCAATTTCTTCCATATCTGCTTTCCACTTATCTAATAAATCAATTTCTCTTTCAAACGTCTCAAGACGAGCAAGCTTAATATTTATTTCATTGAGTGCTTTATATAACTTACCATTACTTTCTGTAATAGTATCACGGAGCTTATTATCGTTCTCGTTTAACCTAAGTAATTCGGCTAATACTAGTTTTGAATATTCGTTCCATCCATCTTCTTGAGTTTCTTTATTTCCCATTTTAAATACTTTTACAATTTGTAACATTAACATAAGAACCAATCATTTTCATTGGTTCGTTATTTATACCCCAATTAGTTATCAACCCTCTACATAGCAATCTTAAAGTGCTACCATTCTTATGATAATAATTAAGTATTATTTGAAACGGTTTATTTTCCCTATTTTTAACATAATCATTGAATGCGATTAGAAATCTTTGTTCATCATTTCCAACCAATAATTCATTAAGTGCTTTATATGTTGTTAATTCAGTATTGTTATACCCAAGCATTTTTTTAAGTGTTGAACTTAAATAACAAGATTCTTTTTCTATATCCCACACCCAATAACCATCACCATTAATTTCATTAATAGTATCATATGCTCTATCCAATTCATTTAATGTTTGGTCGAACTCATTATAATTTATCAACTTTTTTAATTTTCTAATATTCTTAGATTCTTTCAACATGTGGTTATTTTAAATCTTCTGTTAATTCTAATATTTTTGTTATATCCGTTAAAAACGTTTTAGGTTCGAACTCTTTATTTAATAAGTTTTCTTTAGCACCCAATAAGCTTTCTTTAACGCTTATCTCTGAGTTAACTAATCTCTCATTAACAATACCTAAACACTTAGATATTGATTCTTTAAAAAACTCTTCTTTTTCGTCTTCATTAGACTCTGTTATAATCTTAATGGCTTTTTTATGTGATTCATCTAAATCATCATATTTTTCATTGTACTTATCAACAAATAATGAAAGTAGTAGACTATTAGGCACACCCAAGTCTTCAGTGATAACCTTTGGTTGGTTATTCTGTATATAGTTTACAACCTTATTGGTTGCCTCAATTATTGAGCCTATTGTGGTTGGGTTTTTATTGGTAAGTATTAAGTAAGAAACATTTTCATGTAATTCTTTAATATCATCATTCTCATAAACATCTTCTAATTTTAAAACGCTAGGGTCTATAGAAATTAATTTGTTTATTGATTCAACTATTTCGTCCTTAGAAAATACATTCATAAATGCAATATTTTCCTTTACGAACTCAAGAGCTGTTAATTCGTTCTCTTCAATTTTATCTTCTAAATTCTTATAAATTAAAAATTGTGTTCTTAGTGAATCACTTTCTTTTATTTGCTTTATATAACTTTTAAAGGTTGTACTACCCTTTGCGTTTTTACGGCTAATATTTTCAGATAATTTATTATTGAAAGAGTTTTTTATAAATCCAAAATTCTTCATGTTTTTATCATTTATTAATAAATATGAATTTTAGACTCAAAAAACCTTATTCATCTAACGTTTTGTCAATATCTTTAATCATCTCATTAATATTTTCATTAATACGCATGTTTCTGTCCAACACTTTAACTCTCTTATTCATGATTTCTTTCTTCTCTGGTCGAATGGAATTTATTAATTTGTTACTATAAATATTATTTATCCTACGAACATTATTATTAATCTTAGATTTACCAGTATGTTTTCTAATCTCTCTAACTAGATTGATTTCTTTTTCTCTATAATACGTAGCTTTTTCAAAATCATGTTCTGAAAGACATTTCTTTTTATTACTAATTGCAATTTGTCTATCTTCTTTAAGTAAGTTTAACTTGTTGAAAGATTCTTCAGTAGCACCAGCATCACCACCAGTGTCACCACCAGTATCATCGCCACCTAAATCTTCTCCACCACCGTCTTCACCGAAGTCAAGACCACCACCTTCATCACCACCATCTAATCCATCACCACCATCATCTAATTCTAAATCTTCATCACCACCTTCACCGAAGTCAAGACCACCTAGTCCACCACCACCGAAGCCACCACCGCCACCACCAGCGTCACCACCTTCTTCACCTTCGCCACCATCTCCAGATTGTCCACCTTCTTTGGCTGCATCCATGTCTCCATAAATTCTATCAACAGTATCAAACATACCAGTATGTTTAATCACATTGGTTGTGTTCTCTAATTCTGCTGCGGCTGCTTTCTCCATACGTTGCTCAAGCAAATCTTGTTTAATCTCATCATCACTCCATTCAAGTATTTCTCTTTTACCCCTAGTCATTGACATTGGTGCAAATCCATTTCCAGCATCAGATACTGCATCCTTAAATAATGTAATCTTAGCTTGTAAATGTTCCGTTCTAAGCATCTCTGCTTGTGTTGACGGGTTATTAAGGGTAAGTGTGAAATTATCTAACTCATCTTCTAATCCTAATAAGAATAAATGTAATATAGCAATCTTATTCAATTCTTGAATCATTGCTTGTTGTATCCTATTAATTGTTCTTGTAAATCTAATATCTTGTAATGCTAAGTTCTTACCATCACCCATCGCATCTTCATATCCTATAAAAGACTTAGGAACTCTAAGTGCCGTAAATAACTTTCTTTGTAAGTATTCAATATCTGCAATTTGGTCTAAGTTAGAAGCACCTGGAAGTGTTTCAATTGGACTTGGAGCATCTTCAGTTCTTACTGGAATAAAGAAATCTTGGTCATTTGCTAATTGATTATATTTCACATCAATTTGACCAGTCTTAGAATCCATGATTGGAGTCCTCTTAAATCTATTTGCAATCTCATCTACATATGCACCCACATCGGCATCATCAATGTTACCAACATAAATCTTGTATATTCTTCTTTCTGGTGCTCTTGTTACACGATATATAAGCATCGCATCCTCAGATAATAGTAATTGTTTCCAAATACGTCTACCCTTCTCTAATACAGATGTACCGTATGGAAGTCTTCTATCATCACCAAGTAATCTAAAGTGACCTACTTGCCATGAACTAAATTCAATATCTCTACCTCTCCAGTAAAACTTAACCTTTGGGTCATCATCTGGGTCTGTACTTGTTGAAGTACCTAATAAAAGTCTATTATATAAATCACCCTCACGTCTTTCAATCTCGAAGTTAGGTAATTGTCTAGCACCTATAACACCAGCTTTATCATCTATATTTAAAAATACGAAGTTATCCCCATATTTACATGTATTTCTAGTCCACATTGGAAGTGTTGTATGTACATCCAGTCTATTAAAGAATAAATCCTCAAGGATGGTTTTTACCCTCTTTGAGTCTGAATAAACATTTAATACCCTACCCTTTTCATTAATGGTAGTAGCTTCTTCCATCATCACATCAAGTGCTGCCGAAATTTCTGGGTAAAATTCCATACTCTCGAAATCGGTATAAGAACCAATACGGGTTGTTTCATAGTGAACTGAATGTTGAAATAATTCTCCATCAACTTTCTTCCACATCCCACCAAGATACTTATTTTGTTGAGCTTGTAATTTAGCTTGGTCATATTCACTCTTATCCTTTGTGGTTAATAATGCGTCATTACCAATAGCATATCTATTAGTTATACTCTTAGGTACATTAATACCCTCTGGTGAAAATATATTGTTTAATCTTTGAAATACTGTTAAGTTCTTCTTCTTATTTGCCATAATCTTACTTTATTTGTCTAATATAATAATATAAATATAAAACTAAATACTTACATTACATAATCACATTGCACATATGCTAATCTTACTAATCGACCATCTATAATTATTGGGTCATATACATATGTTGTTATTAAGTCATTACCTTGACTACCTGGTGGTGTTGTACAATAGTACACACCTTTTACTATAGGTTCTTCATTTTTAGTATTAATCTTTTTTTGGGTATCCTTTGGTGACCATTTATATAGTTTACCACCCTTAGTACCACTATTCTTTCTTACAAAAACATTCTTTTTACCTTGTTTCCTATTCATCTCTTTATATTTTATCTTGTACCGCTAAATAACCATAAGTAATCCCCGTTAGGGTCTTGTACTGAATTCCTAATACTTGGGTGTAGATTTGGTTTTGGTAACGACTTTTTATTTCTATTTGCTTTGGATACATAACCAGTGTCATATTCTGCTGCTTCCATTTCTTTTGCATTTCCACTACCAACTACCCAACTAGATAATATGGCCTTATTTTGACTGCTTAATTTTTCTAATTTCTTAAATGAATGTTCCATAACCCAAAGAATCATAGCTAATGCCATAAGTAAATCATCATGATATCCTTCTTGGTGGTCTGGTCTACCATTCTTATAGATAAATGTTTCCATCTCAGATGTCAACCTAACAGATTTAACTTTAATACCATTACTCCTAATCATAAATTCTAAGTGAGCAATCATTGGAAGTCTAACACCATTTGCATTAAATCCAGGTATCTTATTATCTTTGGTGAAGAATTGTAATTGACTAGCTTTACTATTTAATATCTTCTTACCATTAGGGTCTTCATAATGTAAATATTCATATTCTAATTCAATTAATTTCAATACGGTTGCCACACCCATACCACCTGCCACATCGACAACTGTATAGGCTTTATAAAGATTACCATATTTATAAACTATCTCACCTAATAAATCTGGTGCAATCTTACCTTGCCATTCCATCACTTCTTCCATCGTCTGTAAATCTACAATAACAATGGTTGATGAATCTTCTCCATCACCTCTAGAAACATCGACACCCATACCATATTGGTGACCTTCTTGTGGTTCTTGCCAAATCCAAAACTCAGATTCACGACCATCTGTATACTTAGGGTCTTCAACATTATGTAATACTTGAAATGCTATATCGGCATCGGCAATAACATTACCACCAGAACCAAGAAATGATACATCAAGCTCTTGAGCAATCTTTCTTGGGTTGTTATGAAGTGTTTCACACATACCCTCATACCAACTAGATGTTGCTTTATAACCATCCTTAAGCATACCTTGATACATTTCTGGGTCAAATTCAACTTCCATGATTCTTTCGGAAATCTCACCATCATCATCATACTTAATCCACGAAAGGTCTTTATTATATCTAGGGTCTTCATACCATCTCATATGAATGATATTATATGTTGTATCTAATCTATTTTCTTGTTTAACCTTACTAGCCTTATCATATGTTTGGAAATATAATGGGTCTTTACCATTAGGTGTTGATATAAGCATCGCTTTACCACCAGTTGCACAAGATGACATCGCAGCAGAATAAACTTCTTCTCCATTATCAATAAAGGCTGCCTCATCAAATATTAAGTGTGTTGGTGTATATCCCCTAAGTGCATCTCCAGATGTTGCTACTGCAACAATGGTTGAACCATTTGGAAGAATTAATTCAGTAGTTGAATCAGTAAGGAATACTGTTTTTGCTAGATTTTCTTTTGAACCATAGTATTCTTCACCAAATGTCCATCTAGGTAGTTGAGATATATAGCCTCTAATCCCTTTTAAGAACTTCTTAGCCATTGTAAGCTTGTTAGCAATGATAAGTAACGTTACTGGACTAGATGAACTCGCATATGATGCTTTAACGGACATATAGGCTTGTGATGTTGTAGAAATACCAGCTTGTCTAGGTTTTGCAACCAGATTAAACCTATATTTCTCATAACAATCAATAATTTCTTGTTGTTTTTCGAATAATTTAAATGGTACAAACCCACCTTGTGTTTGGTCATAGGTTTGTAAAAAATTCATAATCGGATACTTAGGGTCTTTAAGACACTTAGTATATTCTTCTAATATTTCAACTCTTGTAAGCATGTTATTTTTACTAATAAATATAACAAAACCCCGTAAAAACAACAAAACCCACATATGTGGGTTTGTTATTTATATATAATTGTTCATTAAAATAGTTCGTCTATGTTGAAGTAATCGTCTCCCCTAGTATCATTGAACTCATCATCTTTAAGTTCTTTTTTAATATCAATTAACATTTCAGTTATGATATGCTTACCTTTAGTGGTTTTAGCAAGTATTTCTTTCATTGTAGAATTAAACTCATGTGGGTTTAAAGCAGCAATATCGGCATATACGTGATGTTTAAGATTAAAATCCTTATCTGGTATTGCTTCTGTAAATCTACTCCACATAGCAGGTCCAAGTCTCATGTCCCAAGGCTCTGCCTTTACAAAATCTGCCTTTTTAACAACATACTCTGCAATGTTCTTTTGCTTTGGTAATCCATGTGCTGATAATACTTCCATAACACCCTTAACTAATTCATGAATTAAAACTGGAAAAACCATAGCTTTTGCCTTAACAACGGGTCTATCATCACCATCATTACCCTTAAAATCTACTTCACAAATACCACCTGCGGTTGCATGCTTCTCATCTGGTACTACATAATACATGTAATCGGCAGCCGACATCATCTTCTTATAATTCTGTGGAAGTCTAGGATTTAAGTTACTCAATTCTTCATTAACCATATGAAACATATGATTAACCTTTTTAGCAGCACCTTGTGTCATAGCATTAAGTACACGTCTCTTCTTTACTTGAGCATTAGCTTCCATAATCTCATCATGGTCATTAAATACTTCATCAACCAACTCTGGACTAGGATTCTTAACAGTATTTTCCATACCAATATTTGGTTGTAACTTTGCCTCTAAAACTAAACCATCATCAATATCAAACTCTTCCATAACCATCTCAATGGCTAATTCTTCTAATTCTTTTAAGTGTGGAACTTCTAATTGCATTGATTTTTGAACCAATGGGTACATCTCACGCTTTAATTGTCCTTCATCAATGTAATCAACATCAAATGCATCTCTACATCTATGTACAACCTCTTTAAACCTTTCACGAATAAGTTTCATTTCATAAGTGATTACATCACCTTCTGGAAACACATCACACTCAGCTAATGAATGTCTATTCTTTCTTAAGTCCTCTTCTAATTTAGGATGCATTCTTTCAACAATACCATCTTCATATAAGAAGTTCTCAACAACCAAGTTGGTTAATTTATCATGTATTGTTCTTTTTGGAATTTTACTCATTGTTATTATTTTTTAAATTCTTTTATTGTAATCGTTTTTAATACTTTTCTACCTTCAACAACCTTTTCATCTTTCTTACCTTCAAATGGTAAGTCTGGTTCACCATCTTTTTCATCGAAGTCAATACCACCAGTCTTTGGCATGTTTCTATCTACTTGAACCCCTAATTCTGGTTCTTTCGTACCATAATCAATAGCCCTACCAGCTCTTTCATTATCATCTTCAGATACCATATCCCTATTTCTAGCACAAAATTCATCCCAGGCACTAATAGCTATTCTATTACCACTTAAGTTACCTCTAAACGTATCTGGATTGGTTTCATTACCAATTCTTAAACCCTCAAAAAAGATTTCTCTTTTTTTCATATTTTCTTTATGTGCATTTGTATGTCTATCACCATCTTCTGATACATTACCACCAGTCATACCCTTAATAAATTCTACCGCAGTATCATCATCTGATTTTAATTCACCTTTTACTGCATCAACAACACTTCTAGTTTGTTTTGCAACCACATCTGGGTTTATTTTTTCTTGTATATGTTTTTTCTTAATCCTCATCGAATATAGTTTTTATTTCATTATTATATTGTAACACCAAATCTTTTTCAAGTAATCTCTTTTCCACTAATTCCATCGTATCACCAAAGAAAAACCTAAGTCTAAATTCTGGATATTCTTCATATGCTTCAATGTTTTCATACCCCAAAGCTATTACCTTATCAACTGCATCCCAAACACTGTTACTATCACTCTCTTGAATTAATTTTAATTCAATCTTATCAAACGTAATCTTACCAACTCGCTTAACAAATGATTTGTTTGGTCCAGATGGTAGACCAGAAGCTGGTACTGCATCCCAATCATCACCATCAACATCTTCGATAGTATCAGAGAATATGAATTCATGTACTCCATTACCTTCCCAATCGATACCAATCTTATTTATATATATTAAATATAATTCTTCCATTCTTAAAATAAGCTTTCGTATGCCATTTGATGTATTTCATCATTATATTCATCTTGAAATAATTCACATTCTTCTTCAGTTAAATCAATACCATCAGTATAATTTGCACTAGCAATGTATGCGTCAGTAAAATCTGGGTAGTCCCAGGTATGAACGTCATCTAAATCGATTGAACCATATTCAACCATCTTTCCATTAAATGGTAAATCATTAGAGTTTGTTTCGGCTTCAGCCTTTGGTCTTGGTTCAACCTCTGGTTTTACTTCCCAAATCCTTTTCCTTCTTGGAGATGGAGTTTCAACTGGGTCAACCGTTGGTTTAACTATTGGTGCTGTTTCTGAATTATTTAATTCGGCTATTGTTCGTTTTATAATTGGCATCATGTTTTCAACAAAGATAGCACTTTTTTTTGGACTATTCAACCCCTCATTTAATTTAAGGTCAGATGGGTGAGCCATAAAGTATTTACCTTTATGTTCTCCATCAATAATTCCAACCTTTAATTTTCCTTTTTCAGCTCTCAAAACCTTTCCAACCATACCATCTGACTTTCTGGTAACATGAGCATTATAAAAACGTTTCGTATCATCTTCTGCATAATCATTTGGATTATGATTTAGAGGTAATTCAGTATCTTCGGTAAACATACCAGCCATATGCTCTTTTGATTTTTCATATTCTGCTTCTTCTGCCTCTTCTTCTGGGCTTAAGTTCCTATCAAAATATGATGGATTATCTTTTCTAAGTGGAGCTTCTTCTTCTATATCATCCATAGGTACATCACCCATTGGTTCTTCACCTGGTATTTCTAAATCATCAACTGGTTCTTCTGGACTTGGTTCACCACCCATTTCATCACCCATATCATCTCCAGCTCCAGAGCCTTTAACCTTACTAATGATATCCTTTTGGTCACCATCATCCATTTGAGATGTATGTGTAGCAGATATTACAGAATTAACTGCAAACTTTTCTAAGTCAAAATCTGGTTCACCTCTTTCATCACTATATTTCCTAAGACTAGTTCCTAATTTACCAGATAATTGTTGTATGAATTTTTCTGGGTCTGTAGTTTCATCGGCTTCTATTCCAGCATCAAATGGTTGGTCATCAAATGGTTTCTCACCACCTTCTTCACCACCCATATCATCAAGACCACCTAAGTCTTCACCACCCATATCGTCAAGACCTAAGTCTTCACCACCAGAAGCAGGTAAAGGTGGAACATCCGCATTTGGATTGTCCACCTTTAGTTTAAATTTTGTTTCTTCTATATTGTAACCATCTTCCTCGTCTTGAAAAAGACCAGTAGACATACCATCAGATTTGGTTTCAGTTACTCTTTTTTTTTTAGTATAGATACCATAAGTTCTCTTTCACTTTCTGAAAGTCCCTCAAGTATATCATTTAACTTATTTATATCTTTTTCATACACAGACTCAACTATTGAATCCATTTCTTTCATAGCTCTAGATATGCTATATCCTTTTTTAGATTCAACGATTTCTTCTTCCTCTTCTTCTTCACCAGTAATCATTGCATCGATAGCCGCCTCATTTTCACTTAACTTTACAGTTTCGTCTTCAGCCTCAGCTTTACCCTTTGCAACATTATCACCAGAGTTTTCTTTATCTTCGTCAGCATCTGCTTCTAAGTTTTCACCTTTAGCTTTAGTAACGAATTCATCATTATCACCCCAACCTTGTTTTTCACTAAAACTTCTATTAGGACTCATTTCTTCACCTAATAAGTTATCATTAACAAATACATTAACCTTACCATTTTTATCATGTGCCTCTTGAAGACTCATAAATTTAAGGTTTAATTGTTTAAGTGCTTTTGAATAAGAATGAAAAGAAGCATCTTTTTTATTCTTAAGACCACCCATGTAGTTAAAGTCTTCACTAACTAAGTTTTCAGTTTTATTTGAAATCTTAATGAAATATTCGTGGTTTTCTCTAACGATTGCGTATGAGTTACCATCTGGTCCTTTTTTAGTTAATTCAACTACAGAACGCCTTGATGTATCACTATTAAAAGCTTCACCCATTAGCTCTTTCATTCTGTTAAGTTTTTCGTTTCCTTTTAAACCTACTGGTCTTATGTTATCTGATTTTTTCATAATTTTATTTTATTTTATACTGGCATTGGATAATTACTAAGGGTCTGTGCTCCATCAATTACATCCTTCTTATCGCCTAAGACGTATATCCCAGCCACACTACTAATTGATTTGATGGATATGTCTAATGTACTAGCGGCAGCCATTGTTACTGCAACACCATTAATTACTGGTGCACCACCAGCACCCGCATACACTTGGTAATATCGGTAGTTAGCAAAATCCGCATTGGTTGATAAATGGATTATTGAGAAAACCCCACTTCTTAAAGCCATAATTTATATTTTTTAGTCTTATTATATTAATAAATATATTAAAATTTATTAAAAAACAATAGATTACCCAAATAAAAAACCCCAATTAAGGGGTTTTCGATTAGTTAGACAATGCCATGGTTATTTTTAAGTCTGGTTTATAGTCACAAATTTCAAAATCATCAAATGAATATGAAAAGATATCCTTAGCCTTATTAAGCTTTAGAGTTGGTAAGTCACCACCTTTTCTATCTAATTGACCTTCTAATGCTTCTAAGTGATTTAAGTAGATATGTACATTGGTTAAATCACCAATCAATTTATCTGGAATCATATTAACTTGTTGTGCAAACATATGTAAAAGAAATCCATAGGATGCAATATTAAATGGAAGTCCAAGACCAGTATCAACACTTCGTTGATGCCATTTAAGTGATAACTTACGTTTTGGTACTCCCCAATAATCCAATTGAGCGTGAATTATTATTTCTGTAAATGGAGTAATATTACCCTTTTCTTTATTATCACAAATATCCATCCTTTCTTGCCATGTTAATTCTTCAGTATATAATTCAAATGCCCAGTGACATGGTGGAAGCGTCATTTTACTTATCTCACCTACATTCCAAGCAGATACCATTATTCGTCTACCATCTGGATTGTTGTTCAACATATCAATAGCATTTTGAATTTGATTAATCCCATCATAGCTCATACGAGCACCAACTGGTTCATCCTTACCATTATCTATATACTCAAACTTATCCTCATATGAACCCCATCCAACCCATTGTTTACCGTAAATTGGTCCTAGTTCACCCCACTCCTTAGCAAAGGCTTCATCAGTCTTAATCTTCTCAGTGAATTCCTCTTTTGATAATAAATCTGCATTTTTACTAAGATATTCAACTGGTGGTAATTTAGTTTCAGCCTTACATTTTTCCATTACATTATTACGGAATTTCTTATATGCGTCACCAGTCCAAATATGAACCCCATTCTCCACAAGATATTTGATATTGGTATCACCATTTAATAACCAAAGTAGTTCATGGAGAATCCCTTTGGTAAACATCTTCTTGGTTGTTAGTAGTGGAAAACCATCGGCCATATCCATCTCAAGTGTGTGATGAAATATGGACTTAGTACCAGTCCCAGTCCTATCTCCCTTTATGACCCCCTCAGTTAATATCTTATGAAGGAGTCTTAAGTATTTTGAATCGGTTCTATTCATAGTTAATCATGTCTAAATAATAACTAATCATGGTATTTAACTTTTTAAGTGATTGGTTGGTCATTTCATTACCACTATCAAGACTACTAACCATCATTTTCATATAATCAATCATGTCTTCTGAATAAACCTTAGTTTCTTCAACTTTCAAGTTAGTGATTTCAGAGATAAGATTATCAACATTCACATCTTCTTGTTTTTCAAATGGATATTTCTTGATAACAGTATTAAGAACCTTTCCTTGGCTTTCTGCTGTTTCAAACCTAACATAGTCTGTTTCTGGAACACCAAGATAATCATAGCTACCACCACCTTTAAATGTTACATTTAATCTGTTATTTGTTGAATCATAGGTTGACGCAATTACATTAGACGATTTGTATAATGTTGAGGTCACATTTTCTTTTAAAACTTTTTGTAAAATCATAGTTTATTTGTTTGTTTAACGTTTATTTATAAATGAAATATTAATCCATCTATACTGTTTTTTAAGTTATTACAAATATAAGGAATATTTATTAATAAGTCAAGCTTGATTTATTGATTATAATTAACTATCTTTGTTTGATAGATGAAAGTACATAACATAAAATATATGAATAGAGAAGTAGTCCCAAAAGTAAAAATAATAGTTAATAGTGCAAATGAAATTGCCAAAGACTTTGAAGATAAATTCGTAAGACCAGAACATATACTTCTGGCAATAATAAATGATAAAAAAAATAACTGCGTAGCATTACTATCTGATTTAAATATAGATTTGGCTACATTGTTTGATGATATCATGGAACACCTTAACCATACTAACTTAACCCCAGTACTTGGAGATGTTAAAAAGTTGAAAGTAGATTTTAGTCCAGAAAGTAAATTAACCTTCAAACTATTATCAAGAGAATCAGAAGGTGTGGCTAGTGATGTGATTGATACATCACATATACTCCTATCAATGCTTACATTCACAAAGTGGGGTTTGGTCAGATTACTAAGAAAACACAACCTAACATACAAGATTTTTAAAGATATAATCATGAAAAATAATAATGGATTTACTGGTTCGTTTAATGATGATGATGAAGAGGATGAAGCAGATATAAACTTTAACCCAGGAGATAAAAAGAAAAAAATAGTAAGAAATAGTGTTAGTGAACGTACACCAGTCTTAGATAAATTCTGTAGAAATGTTTCAGAATATGCTAATGAAGGGAAAATAGACCCAGTTGTTGGTAGAAAAAAAGAAATCAAAAGGATTTCTCAAATCCTTGCTAGACGTAAGAAAAACAACCCAATCCTTATTGGAGATGCTGGTGTAGGTAAAACTGCAATCGTTGAGGGTCTTGCAATATTGATTAATGAAGGAAAATCATCTAGGGTATTACTGGATAAGAAAATATATGCATTAGACTTATCTTCAATCGTTGCTGGTACTAAGTATCGTGGACAATTTGAAGAAAGAATGAAAGCCATATTAGAAGAACTTAAAAATAATAGAAATATAATTCTCTTTATTGATGAATTTCACACCATTGTTGGTACTGGGAATGCATCAGGTAGTATGGATGCAGCTAATATTTTCAAACCTGCCCTTGGTAGTGGTGAAATTCAAGTTATTGGTGCAACAACCCCAGATGAATTTAGAGAAAATATTGAAAGTGATACTGGATTAACTAGAAGATTCCAACGTGTGAATATTGAAGAACCTTCAATTGAAGAAACTAGAACAATTCTTAATAATATTAAAGGTAAATATGAAAAACACCATAGGGTTTCATATACTGAAGATGCTATTAATGAATGTGTTAGACTTTCTGATAGATATATTAGTGATAGAGCCATGCCAGATAAGGCTATTGATGTATTGGATGAAGTTGGTGCAACAACCAACGTGGATATTAAAGCACCAGATACAATCAAGAATTTAGAACAAAAGAATTATGAACTTGATAAGGAGAAGTTAAGCTTTGCCGCAAAACAAGATTTTGAGGAAGCGGCTAAGATTAGGGATGAACAACGTAAAATAGTTGAAGAACTAGATAAGAAGAAAGAAAAATGGCTTTCTACATTAGATGAAAAACGAACAATCATTGATGGAGATTTGGTTGCAGAAGTAGTTAGTATGATGACTGGAATACCAGTTAATAATATGTCTACAGAAGAAACTAAAAAACTGATTAATATGGATAAGGATATTAAGAAGCATGTTATTGGTCAAGATAGAGCAATTGATAAGGTTGTGAAGGCTATTAAAAGAAACCGTCTGGGGATTAAAGATAAAAGTAAGCCTATCGGGTCATTTATCTTTTTAGGTCCAACTGGGGTCGGTAAAACGCATTTAGCTAAAGCACTTGCAGAAAACCTATTTGGTTCTGAAGACGCATTAATTAGACTTGATATGTCTGAGTATATGGAAAAGTTTGCAGTATCAAGCCTTATTGGTCCACCACCTGGTTATGTTGGTTATGAAGAAGGTGGTCACCTAACCGAAAAGGTTAGAAAACGTCCATACTCAGTTGTATTGTTCGATGAAATAGAAAAAGCACATGAAGATATATTCAATGTACTTCTACAATTATTGGATGATGGGCAATTAACCGATGGTCTTGGTAGGACAATTAACTTTAAAAACTGTTTGGTCATCATGACATCAAATATTGGTGTTAGTGAGTTAAGCTCATTTGGTAAGAATATGGGATTTGAAACTGGTTCAACCATAGTTAACAATGAAAAGAATATGCGTTCTATTATTGATAAGGCACTTAAGAAAAAGTTTAAACCAGAATTCCTTAATAGACTTGATGATACCATTATCTTTAATAACTTAAGTGAAGAAAATATCCATAAGATTATTTATATTGAAATTGCTAATCTTAAAGAGCGTGTTCTTGAAACTGGATATAAGATTAAAATGACTAAGAGTGCAATAGAATATGTTGCCACACAAGGTTATGATGTAGAATATGGTGCTAGAGAGCTTAATAGGGCAATACAAAGATGTATTGAAGAACCTATTGCTGATAGAATACTTAGTGGTAAGATTAAGAAGGGTGATACTATTAGTATTACTTATAACAAAAGAAGTGATAAGATAATCTTAAGCTAATAACAAAAATTAAATAATAGCGTCATAGGCTGCCTTCTCTGAAGGTAATACTTGTGATGCTGTTTCTATTGACTCTCCAATATTATTAACAATAAAGTCTGACCAATCAGAATCGAGTGCTCCACTAACACTAGCATAAGTCGCCACAGTATCAGCTAATATCATAATCAATGCCCTTGAGAATACATAACTAATTTTAGTTTGATGGGTCATCATATAATCAAACGACACATTCATTTTATTAACATAAGTTATCGCTGGGTCATCCCCAGTTGTATCTTTTATCGATGCACGAAAATCGAATGCAAACTTATACGATGCTTGTAATACACAATCTTGTAAATTCATTCCAGATGGTGGTTTAACCACACCTCTAATGATTTGTTCTTGTTCTATAATGTTTAATGCCATAATATTTTTTAATTTAAAACAAAAAAGATTAGTACTCTTAACTTAATAGGAATACTAATCTTTTATTTTTATTTATAAGTTTCCTTATTTTTTAGCTTCAGTAAGTGCTGCAACCTTTTTTTCTAAATCTGCTAATTTACCTTCTAAAATGGTATCATTTTTTTTGGTTTGTTCTGCAATCCAAGCTTTTTTCTCAGTTGCAACTGCTTCAGTAGCAATTTTATCGATAAGGTTTACTAATTCACTTTCTGTGATTTTTACGGTTTTTGACATATCTAGATTTTTTTTATATAATTATTCGTCTACTAATAAGTATTTCAATATTATACAAAAGTTCTAAAAATTAAGTAATTTTTTTTACATCATAAATCCTTAATAGTTCTGAAACTGAAAGTTTCTTCGTTATTGCAAAGTTTTTTTTTGCATCACTTAAAGAGTTATAACACTTTTTATTAATTACCTCACCTTTTTTTGTTGTCAAAATATATATCATATCACATGTTAACTTCTACTTACTTTATCAGCACTCTTTGTTGCTGCCCAAGCATCTGGCTTAACCTTAAAGTCGTAACCCATACCTAGGATATATCCCACAGCTTCATTTAATGCTTTATTAGATTCCCATTTAACATCTGCATTAATATCTGCGTGAATTTCTAATTTCACATCATAAAGGTCTAATAAAGGAGAAATATGATAAGCAGCGTCAATAGAATTAGCTACTTCGTAAAGCATTCTTTCTTTTACACCTTCTTTATTCTTAGGATATTTTTCACTAAAGTAATTGCACCCAACAACCTTAGCACCTCTACCAACCATAACACCACCACCAAGGTCTTCTTCCATGGCAACTACTACAACTGTTGCAAACTTATATCCTTTTCTTAATCTTTGTGAATCAGTACCAACACATACCTTGAAGGTATAACCCTTTTCAAGTATTCTGTCAAACATAATTTCTAAATAATCAACCAATGGTTTATCCAAAGGTCCGTGTCTCATTCTTTTCCACTTTTTTTCGCTAATTTCCATAACTTCTCTAATTTAGAATTGTTTCGGGCAACAACTCCTTTAATTTATTATAATTATCTTTCCCGATATCATCCTCGCTAACAACAAGCCTATATAGTGAACCACCATTCGACTTGTCTAAATATTTCAATTCCTCTGGTATTTCTTCAATCGGGTTTCCCTTTATATTTAAAAACACTAAATTCTTTAGATTACCAATTTCTTTAGGTAATCTTCTTATTCTATTACCTGGTATGGATAATAACTCCAAACCACTAAGTTTCCCAATAGAATCATCTATCTTTACTAAATTTGATTTAATAACCGTAAGCATTTCTAACATGCTAAATTTAGTTAGATTGGGTAACCTAGGTACTTCAATATTAAGTAGGTTTATCTTTGGTGTAACAACATCTAATAAATCAAACATCGCTTCTGTCCAACCAAACCTAACTAAGTAATCTAAATACAAATTCTTATTAACATTACCAACATCTTTCGCCATTTCCGTGAGTTCTTCATAGAAAAAATTAGAAAGACTTTCACTATGTTGTAATACGTCCTCGTAAAAATTACTATTACTTTGTTTTCTATTCTTAACTTGATTAGTCTCAAAATGAATTTGATATAAAAAGTTATCCTCTAATTCATCAGTAAAAAACTTCGTATTTATTATGATATAAATATCAGACTTTCTCCTATTAGGTTTTTTATAATCATTCCTATAACCCTTAAAGTTACTATTACCTGGGTTGGATGTACACCAACTAACAAAATTATTAAATACAATACTAGCATCAACCGATGTAGGAATATAAACTAAAAATTGTCTATCCCTAACTGGTATATGTGCATGTCCCATTTCTACAAACTTGTTTAGAGTCTTTTCCATCTCGGAAGGGTCTCTAATAATAAATGGGTCTACCGCATCATATAATTGATTAAGCGACTTATATTGATTGATATTAGTCGGGTCAATCATGTTCTTTAACAAATAACTAGCCTTTGAAAACTCTAAGAATTTCTTCTTACGTTTATTTGCTTCAAATATTTTTAAGTATTCATTAGCTAATGGTAAATCTTCATCATAAAACCTACCAGCTAATACAGATTCTTCAGCCTTTAATAAACTAGTATAAATCTCAAACATCCATTGAGAACATATCTTATTATTTGTAGGGTCTGAATCAACAATATTATCAAAAACATCATTTGATAAATAAATCTTTATCTTAGCCTTTATTACCTTATTACCATCATCATCAACCTTAAATATTTGGTTACCACCTTCATCTAATTCAATAATTTCATGCTTAAACACAAGCCCAACATATACTTTTTTATCATTACGATAACTCACAACCTTCGTACATGAATAGTCCCTTTCCTCATAGTCTTCTTGCATTTGTTTTATAATACTACCACTTAATTTGGTAATATTAAACCTATCACGTAAGAAGTCTAACCTTTTCGTGTTATCAACCATATATTATATTTTATACAAAAATACTAATAAAAATCCGAATATACAAGCCTAAACCAAAAAAAGTGCGAAATAATCGCACTTTAAGTTTTTAGAAGAAAGAACTGTAGTAGTCCTCTTCGATATAAAATTTAACTCGATTCTTTAAAAACCATGATAGTTCCGACTTATAATCTTTTCTAGATAATACTTCCAACATAATCGCATTGGGTTCTTCACCATCTGTTATTCTATACTTCACCTCAGCAAAAACATTATGTAATCCAAGCTCAATTAAATCATCCATAATTATATTGTAGATATCCCACCTATTTGTGTCCGTATCATCGAGACCATTAATCTCATCTTTTATAAACCTTTTATATTCTTTGTCTAAACTAGAATAACTTCCATGACCATTTTTAATAGTGTATTGAAATTCTTTCATATGTGTTTTTTTTAGTATTTGTTATTCAATAATAAATATCAAAAAACATCTAAACCACCAACAAAATAAGGTAATAATTATGTTAAAATCCTTTAATTTTATAATATAATCTCTCTAACTCTTGAGTCTTAGGATTTAACCCATTTAAAACATTGATACAGACCTCATTTGGGTTTCGATTTTCGGTTAATTCATATTGTAATTGCTTTACCTTAAGCATGTTTTTTACGTTATGTTTAACTTCTAATATGACTTGATTATAAGTCACCCATTCTAATTTATCTTTATATGTACCAGTTAATAAGTTTTCTGTAATTGTGTTTTCATATTCGATTTCCAAGGATGTGTTGAAGTCTCCGTAAACTTCTCTAAGTATTCTCCTTATCTTATCTTTTATAACCATTTAACTTGTAACACTTTTAGAAAGTGAGTCATCTTTAATCGCACCATCACACCAATCATTTAATAGTTGCTTCAGAAAGTCGTCACTAGAATTATATTTCTCTTTTAGATATGTTAGTAAATCCTTTGGACTAATTAATTCACCATCGGCTATTATTTCGAAAACCTTACGTTGTTTATATTCATTACCAGCCCTATAAGTCTCTAGAGCCTTCTTGTAGTTCTTATTTAAATCTGCAACTATTTCACCAACCTTATCGGTATGTGCAGATTCATTCACCACTTGGTCTAATGCTTTGTATTGTTCTTCTGATATGATTAACTTCTTTCTCATACTTATAAATAGTCTAAACTACTTCAATGCATTAATTACTTCAGTTAATTGTGTTGTTGGGATAACCCCAGTAAGTTTTGACATTAATTGTCCGTTCTTAAGAAAGACGGTTGCTGGAATACTCCTAACACCATATTTTACGGCCAATTGTGTGTTTTCATCCACATTTACTTTACCAACACTAACATCATTATTGTTTAAAGCAAAATTCTTTATTATTGGAGTATAAGCCCTACATGGTCCACACCAATCAGCGTAAAAATCTAACACTGTTATTTTGTTTCTCCCTAGTATTTGTTCTAATTTATTATCTTGTATTTCTAAAACCATATTTTCTATTTTTATTTGTTATTAATAAATATAATCACTTATCTAAAAAAAACAATTGCATATTAAAGTTTTATTTACTATCTTTGTATAAAATAACATATGAGTGGATTATGAATAAAATAAAGTTTTGTTAAGATATGGATATACCGAATAAAGGGTTTTGTGTTGATGGGAGTACGAGTGGAAATCCAGGTCCAAGTGAGTACCGTGGATTAGATATTGAAACGGGAGAAATACTCTTCGAAGAAAATATTGGAGATGCTACAAATAATATAGCAGAATTCTTAGGTCTTTGCCATGCAATACACTACGTAACCAAAAATAACCTAAATACAGTTATCTATTCTGATAGTGTAACTGCAATGGCTTGGGTTAGAAAAATGACTGTTAATACTAGCTTTACTGGTGATGTAAGCGAAAGAGTTGAGAAAGCATGTAAATACCTAGAAAAAATACACATCCCACTAATCCTTAAATGGAAAACTAAAGAATGGGGTGAAATACCAGCAGATTATGGAAGAAAATAAGAAAATATGGAATGACTGTTTTAATAAAGTTTTGAATGGACTTAAATCAAATCCAATTCACTATAAAGATAATCATAATTTACGTGGAGAAGTTTATTTGAAAGAACTTTATCAAAATTCTGATATAAATTTCGATGATGGGTTAGACACATTAGTTGATTTAGTTGCATATTTAATTGATAAAAATGGGTATACAATAGAAAAAAAGAAAGGATGGGTGACAACCATTAGACCAACTGGTCCACCAGTCAGTATAATTTGTGGTGGTACAAGTGGGATTATCCCAGAGTTTAAAGAATATTATTTTAGAAGGAAAAAAATAAATCCAGATGAAACAAAATCTTAAAATATTAGGTGGGTTATTAGTCTTTCTATTCATACCAATACTAATAATTGGTATATGGACAAATCATCCAATAGTTTGGAAAATACTATTGACAGATACACTACTTATTCTATTACTTGGGTTTATAGATAGGGATTAAACGTTATTGGTGTAAATCTCTGGATTTTGTCTACCAAATATCCTAATGATTTCACCAGCTACAGAATTAGCTTCATTCTCTAATGGAGAACCGTCTGCACCATCTGCCTCATTACCAGTTAAATCACCACGCTCATTTTGTTTATGATGTACCATCTCATGTGCAAGACTACGCATGACATCCATAATGGCTCTGTCCTTTATGTAAATACGTGTATACATATTCATCGGGTCATAATAAGCCGTTGTAGTTATATCAGTCCTATCTCTAGTTAGATTTATATGTAGTGGAGTGTTGATATCTAAATAACTCGTTACAAAGTCAATAAATTTAGACATTAGCTCTCTATTGGACATTCTTTTTTCCATTTCTTTTAATAAATATTTGCATATTCCAAAAAAATTGATTATATTTGTATAATAATTAAAATAATTTTATGGCAACAACACTCAATAAGGATATTATTAGAGAAACTACAGTTGAAATTGATGGTCGATTAATAATCACCACACTCACTAAAGACCAAACACTTAAGTTTAAACTTAAAGGTCTTAGGACTGGTGAAGTGTCTATACCAATAGAAGAAATTTACTGCCAACTTGATGGGTGCGAAGCACCATCAAAAAATAAATCATCAATAACAATAAATAATAACTCGGCTAAACCAATCAAAGGTAATCCAATGATATCATTACTTGACTTAAGGTCACATAATGCAATATCAACACTGGATATTTCTACCCTTGCAAAGTTTGACCAAATAATTAAAAGCTTAATAGATGCAAGTAAACTCTAAAACAGATAAATTAAATAAATGTTCGTGTGGTCATAAACCAGATGGATATTGGATAGGTTATAGTAGAACCCCATATTATTTAACTTGTAAATGTGGTAAACATGTTGGTGATTATGGTGGAAGCCCCCAAAATATAATAGATGCTTGGAACGAACAATGTGATGTAATATATAAAAAATAAACAAAATGAAAAATCAAGAAATAAACAGAATTGAAAAAGTATTATCAGATTTTTATGGTAATGAATTTACAGAAGGAACTAAAGAGCATAGGTCTGAATTAATTGACGACTTTAAACGTGCCGAAGTAGAAACAAATAAACAAATCCAAGAACATGGTGGTATCGAAAATTGGTGTGCCGAAATTGAATGCTTATGAAACCAAAACCAGAACAAGAAACTAGAACAAAACTAGACTGGCACAATTGTCAAAAATACATAGAAGATAAACACGATATTAGAATTCGTGACTATGGTAGACCAGAACATGCTCATCTTGAATATGAAAAAGAGGGGTTTGGTAGTGTATACGCTTCACCACAAGAGTATGAGGGTAAAAACTACGCTTGGATTGATGGTAAGGGTGAGAAAGTTGAGGTTACTAAAAAACAATATAAAGAAGAATTTGAAAAGTATTATGCTCGTTGTAAGGCTTTTAAGGTTTGGAAAGAAGAAAAATATGGGGTGGAAGCACCATATATGGACTTTTGGCACTACCTTATTGATGTTAATTATGATGTGAGTAATGGTTGTTATATATGGATACCAAAAAAGGTTGCAAAAGATAATTCATATGCTAAGATAGGTGAAGGAACTCAATGGGAAGGTTGGGTTCAAAAAATAACAGAATTAATCTTTGAAGAATTTGGGGAATATGCTGATGTTGATGGTGGAGAAGAAATTTTAGAGGTTTGGGTAGATTGGTAAAATATAATTATGATGAAAGCACCAGAAAATAGAGCACTTACGCTTGCACAAAAAAAAGAAGTATTAGATAGATTATTTGATGCTTGGGAAATAACACCAAGTCTTAGGCTTGGACAACTATTAGAAAATGCGAAACCAAATAATTTGGACGACCTTTTCTATATTGAGGATTATAAGCTACTTGAAAAGGTAGAAGAATTCGCATTACAATACAAATAACAATGAGACCAAATAAAATAAACCATGGCACATTACAATTTTAAAAAAGACGTTATCGAAGGAGAAGCTGGAGAGAAAATCGTTATAGCACACTTAGAATCACAAGGAGCAAAATATATTAGCGATAATAAAGACAATAAATACGACATCTTAATGGAGATGCCTGGTGGAAAACAAAAAAGATTTGAAGTGAAAACTGATGTCTGGTGTATTCCAGCAAGAACCATTAAAGCACCATTCGGTGATATCCAAGTGGATGCAAGAGATAATGGAAACCTTTTCGTTGAATTTGAATGTAGAGGTAAAGAATCTGGTATCGTAGTTACAGAAGCAGAATACTTCGTTACATACTTCCTAAATTATAATGAACTTTGGTATATTTCAAGTAATAAATTAAGAAAGCTTATCGAAAGTGAAAACTTTGAAGTTAAATCAAGAGCTGGTGATGAGGGTTCAGATACTAAAGGGTATGTAATCCCTAGAGAAGCATATAACGGTCATTTTAATGTTGTAAAACATGAATTAGTAGGTACTGATGGATAAAATGAAAGAACAATGGTTTCGTGATAGAATAGGAACATTAGTTTATAACACTAAAGAAGATTGCCCATGCCCCCATTGTGATATGGTATATAATGTGGGTGTACATATTAGATGTGAAAATGATGTCAAATACTTAACACATAAAACACAAACCAATGATTTAAGGTTTTTTGAATCTAAAGATGATAGAGAAGCATTTTTAATTGTCGAAACAATGAAGGGGTTAACCGATGGATAAAGTATTACTAGAATTAATACCTAAGACTTGTTTTTATAGCAACGTTAGAACCCTTCTACCAACCAAATATTGGAACTTACTTAGAAAAGAAAGTTATAGGTTAGCAGATAATAAATGTGAAATATGTAAACAAACTGGTAAAGAACAAGGTTATAGACATAATGTGGAATGCCACGAAATATGGGAGTATAATGATGCACTTAAGGTTCAAAAATTACTTGGTCTTATATCACTATGTCCTAAGTGTCACCAAGTGAAACACTTCGGTAGAGCAACCGCAATCGGTAAACAAGCCGAAGTATTAAAACATATGGAAGATGTTAATTCGTGGACACATAAACAATGTGTTGACCATTTAGCAGAAACCACAATAATGCACAAAGAAAGGTCGAAATATAAATGGAGACTTGACCTGGGAATACTTACAGAATTATGTGACATCCCAAAGAAATTATTAACAGAAGCAGAAAAAAAACGTAAGGTATGATTGAATTTATTAAACACTTTTTAGGAATATGTGGCGAAGGTCACCCATCACTAATCTGGGCATTTATAGGGGGTAGTGGAATACTATACTACCTAAAACATAATATCCAATGGTGTTGGAAAAGAGGATGTGACATGTGTAAATCTAAAATAAAAATATTCCAAAAGAAATAAATATGAAAGTAGATATATTAAAGAGTGTACAATTCCACGACCACATTGTAGAATACATATGGTTAGATGGTCATAAACCAACCCAAAATCTTAGAAGTAAAACTAAGATAATAAGAAAATTTGTAACAGATGCAAAACCACTCTGTAGCCTAATCTATTTAAAGGATGTGCCAGAATGGTCATTCGATGGTTCATCAACAGAACAAGCCGAAGGTAATTTTTCAGATTGTGTCCTTAAACCAGTCGCAATCTATGATGACCCAACCAGAAATAGAAATAAAATGGTGATGTGTGAGGTTATGAATACAGACAATACACCACACATATCAAACGCTAGAGCAACAATAGAAGATGATACCAATGACTTCTGGTTCGGATTTGAACAAGAATACTTCATCATGGATGTGAAAACATTACAACCATTAGGTTTCCCAATTGGTGGGTTTCCAGCACCACAAGAACTATACTATTGTTCAGTCGGTGGTAGAAATACACATGGTAGGAAAATAGTTGAAGAACATATGAAACTTTGTTTAGATGCAGGCCTTAAGTTTGAAGGAATTAACCAAGAAGTGGCATGTGGTCAATGGGAATTTCAACTCTTCGCAAAAGGAGCAAAGAAAGCTGGTGATGAAATATGGATTGCTAGATACCTATTAGACCGTTTAACAGAAAAGTATAACACATATATCGAATACCACCCAAAACCCATTAAAGGTGATTGGAATGGTAGTGGTATGCATGCTAACTTCTCTAACGATGTGTTGAGAACTAGTGGTACACAAAAAGTATTTCATAAAGTATGTGAAGCTTTTGGTAAAGTAGTTAAAGAACATATGGAAGTGTATGGTGCAGATAACCATAAACGATTAACTGGTAAACATGAAACTGCATCTATAAACGATTTTAGCTATGGGATATCAGATAGGGGAGCATCCATTAGGATTCCATCAATAACAGTGAAAAATGGTTGGAAAGGATATCTGGAAGATAGAAGACCAGCCTCAAATGCAGACCCATATAAGGTTGCTGCTAGAATAATAAAAACAATGAAGGGTATTACATACTAGTCCCGTAATGTGACTTCAACGCAGTCTTAATGACTTCATGGTCTTCACAATAAACGGCTTTTAGTATCTGATATACCTTACCAATTAAATATTCGTTGTGTTTGGGTAAGAGAAATTTCTCACCATTAACATCAACACCACGCCTAAACTTGGTTTTAACCTTTATCCTTGAAACGGGATAAGACATTTTTAAAAACCTAAGCATCATGTCTGGTACTGGATTTTCTGGTTCATTCATAATAATAACTTTAATAATAAATAATATGAAAATTACAAAAGAACAATTTGAAGAAATGGGTACTTTCTATTTAAATGATTTACCATTCCACGATTCAAACCCAAAAATAATGTTAAAGTTATTTAATTGCTTACCAAACCATATACAAGCATTGGCAATATCATGGGGAGCTAATGATTCAGTCTTTAGAGATGATGTATTCGAATACCTATGTGAAAACCAATTTCGTATGACTACTAAAGAATATTATGATAGTAATATCTTTACAGAATATAATAAAGAAAATAGATATCGTAGCTTAGACTTTACCAAATTAGGTTTAGAAAATGAAGCCATACCAGATATCGTATTTACATTTGGAATTAAAGATAATAATAATGAAGATAATACAATGTCATCTGAAATAGGTCTAAATGAACTATGTGATGTGAGAACACAATATAACCTAAACCCATTAAATGTATTTCTAACTTCATTTGTTGAACACTATGATAGAGAATTTGGGACTGATGTTAGACCACTAATCAGTAAGGTGTTAGATGGTAATGTCATATAAAAAATATTGTAATTTGATTAACTTCTCAATATGTGAAGAAGTCTATCATCAAATGGTTAGTCTTACTGATTATAGTAGCTTCGAAATACTATGTAATGGTATTAGAACCCAAATGAATTATAATGTTAGGTTAAATAGTGACCAAAACCAAATCATTATAATAGTGTTGAAAATGATGGAGCGACAATATGATGAATCTGTTGAAAATAGTGCTAAATATATAAAGGATTTCTTTATTAATGAAGAATGGAAAAAACATATATACTTAGTGAGAGTAATGAATAAAAACGTATTCTATAGAATACACCTTAAAAATTAATAATATGAAAAAAATAAACCCACAATTCGTAATTAAAGAAACAAAGGATTACCAATTTCACTTTACATTAAAAGCTAGAAATGGTAGAACAATCCTAACTTCAGAAACATACCAAACTAGAGCTGGTGCAGAAAATGGTATTATATCCGTAATAGAAAACTCTGAACCAGAAAACTTTGAAATAAAGAAAAGTAATGATAATAAACACTATTTCATACTTAAAGCCGCTAATAACCAAATCATAGGATTATCTGAAACATATAATTCCAAATCTAGTTGTAAAAAAGGAATCCAAAGTGTTATCGTAAATACTGGTGTGATTCAGTGGGATGTTTAAATAAAAGGGTAATAGGTTGCACCTTTGTAATTAATTAACTATATTTGTTTAAAATAAAGATGATGGAAGAAAAAAATATGTTAAAAAGAATATTCAACGTAGCTATAAGCTTTTTGATTGGATTAGGTGTTGGTGCAATAGGAATGTTAATATCATTTGCTATTCTTAAACTAGCTGGACTAATATAATGGAATTATTAAATGTAAACGGTAAAACACTATACTACAAAATAATCTATGATTATGATGAAGTTAATGGTGAAACCGCAAAAACTAAATTCTATCTAACTAATAACGTCTTTAAAAACGTTAAGAAGTATAGATTCTTTGGTCCACGGATTACCGTTCCAAATGATAAAGTGGTTTTTACACTAGGTTATGATATTGAATCTGTTAATCGAACCAAAGGAATGGTTAGAAAAGATATTGAACGTAAAGTAGAACTACTTGGTAGAGAAGAAGAAATAGCTAATGGAGAAATAATATGATTGAAATACTAATAGTTCTGGGAATTACAGTAGGGATGATTTGGTTATCAACCCAAGATAATGATAAAAAAAAATAAAGATGGCTCCAAGTAATAATGATTACGATTCAGTAGTAAGACGTTCATTCGGCTCAACCTTTACAAATAAAGGTGCAAGTGAATTTCAAAAACACTTAGACACACTCCCAACTGGTAACCTTTATGGTAAATGGAATTGGGTAGATAATAACGGAAGTAAAATATACTTTACTGGGTCATGATAGCAGCAAGATGTGAAAAATGTGGACACATAGGATGTATATGCCCACCACAAAAATTTTTAAAAGATATGGATGTTTATGAGAATAATGTAGAATTAACAGATAATTGTAAGATTGATTTTGAATCTTGGTATACGGAAATATATGAGGTTGACGGTGATGTAGCTTGCCCCTTCACAATATTTGATACCTTACCAATGATTATGAAGTATGAAGTCTACTTAGACTTCTTTACAAACCATTTGGATATAGAACTATCCGACCAAGAAAATAAAAATACCAAAATAATACTCGCAAATAAAACATATAATGAAACAATACCACTTGGATTAAAAGAATTGGTGGACTCAATCATTACTAATGCGTTTGAAGATGAAGGTAATAGTGAAACCCCTTATGATATCGAGTTTAAAAAAATAAGCCATAATAAGGTTAGTATCTCATTTGCATTGGATTGTGATAGATATGGTGTGGAATTGGAAAACGTAATATACATAAGTAGTAGGGTGATTGGAATAAAGGAAGTAGATACTAGATTATCCGAAAGACACGAAGGTAGTGGAATAGAAGATATTATCGATGGAGAACTATCAAAACATATTGATAGATTCTTCAATGAAACCCTACCACTATCAGATAAAGAAGAACTATACCTTAAGTGTATTCAATACGGTAGAAGTTCAACCCCTACAATACCTAATACTAAATATGATGCAAATGATGTGGAATTTATTAAAAACCTAGAAAATGAATAGAGAAATTAATGTAACAATTACGTTATCAGACGAATGGGAAGAATATGATGGATATTCTGACGAAGAATTAATGGAAATCATGATTAATTCTAATAGTGATTCGGAAACCATGGAAATTAAAATAAATGACTAATGCAAACCGAAGAATTAGATAATTTTTACATAATGAGACCAATGGAAGTTGGATTCATTGGAGATACACCATTTAGAATGTGTGGAGAAGATGACCCCATATTAATACTATGGAATAGGGTTGTTGAAAAATTATGTAAAACATATGAACATAAG